>MTLD01001282.1_pt1 | contig 98287 bp, 97 predicted proteins | sample 1982471 | NCBI WGS metagenome assembly MTLD01 (sample SAMN05712604, study PRJNA340218) | biofilm metagenome | isolation source: sample SPM anode biofilm adapted to -50 mV | place: USA | collected 2012-02-03
ATCGATGCCTATGTCGATCATCTGATGAGCTATATCACTCCGGCTAACTTTAAACCGCTGAAACTGGTGATCAACAGTGGTAATGGTGCGGCGGGTCATGTGATCGATGAAATCGAACGCCGCTTTAAAGCGCTGGCTGTGCCGGTCGAATTTATCAAAGTGCATCACGAAGCGGATGGTAACTTCCCGAACGGTATCCCTAATCCGCTGTTGCCGGAATGCCGTCAGGATACCGCCGATGCAGTCAAAGCATACGGTGCCGATATGGGCATCGCCTTTGATGGTGATTTCGACCGCTGCTTCCTGTTTGATGAAACCGGTGGTTTTATCGAAGGCTACTATATCGTTGCGCTGCTGGCAGCAGCTTTCCTGCAAAAACAGCAAGGGTCAAAAATCATTCACGATCCGCGCTTATCCTGGAACACCATTGACGTGGTGAACGGGGCAGGCGGTATCCCGGTGATGTCAAAAACCGGTCATGCGTTTATTAAAGAACGCATGCGCGCAGAAGACGCCATCTACGGCGGTGAAATGAGCGCACATCACTATTTCCGCGATTTTGCCTATTGTGATTCCGGCATGATCCCATGGTTACTGGTTGCCGAACTGCTGTGCGTCAAAGGCCAGACTCTGCAGCAACTGGTAGGCGATCGCATGGCCGCGTATCCGGCCTCCGGTGAAATCAATAGCAAGCTGACTGATCCAAAGGCAGCCATTACCCGTGTGCTGGCGGCATATCAAAATGATGCACTGGTCTTTGACGAGACAGACGGCATCAGTCTTGAATTTGCCGACTGGCGCTTCAACCTGCGCAGCTCCAACACCGAACCAGTAGTGCGCCTGAATGTGGAATCAAAAGGCAATCTTTCGCTTATGCAGGAAAAAACAGCTGAATTATTAACATTATTACGTGCATAAGTTAATGCAATATCAGGAATAGCAGATTTTATAACTTTATTCCTGATTATTTAATAGACTAATAGAACTAAGGCTTTTATGCAGATGCCTGATAAAAAAAATACGATCCAATATAATTTTAAATTTTCACCATGGGTTAATCGTCTTGGTTTGATTTTCTCTGATCTTATCGCCTTCTCTACTGCATTTATTGTCAGTAGAGTTTTTATTCAAACATTGGGAGAAAGAAATCCTGGTTTTTTACAGTGGCTGGATACAACACCTGGGCAAGCCAGAGTTTGGATTTTTGGACTATTAGTCGCACTAAGTATCACATGGTTCTGGGCTCACCTCCGTCACTACACCTACCGTAAGCCATTCTGGAATGAATTGCGTGAAATCAGTATTACCATTCTCGCATTGGCTGTTGCTGATTTGGCTCTGGCTGCATTAGCAAAGTGGCAACTCTCGCGGACTTACTGGGTTATTCTCTGGTCGCTTTCTTTCATGCTGGTACCGCTTTGTCGCTACGGTATGAAAAAACTCCTGCTATGTCTCGGCTATTGGCAGTGGCCGAGCGTGATTATCGGCTGCGGTGAAAATGCGAAAGACGCTTATCTTGCTCTGCAAAGTGAAAAAGGCATGGGGTTTGATGTGATAGGTTTTGTTGCACCTGATAGCCAGTGTGCAGTCAGTCCGGTGCAGAATATACCGATCCTGAATCAGGATATTGATTTGTTGGTTAAACAGATTCCAACCATTAAATTTTTCATTGCTGTGGAATATGAACAGCGTGATTTGCTGGATGAGTGTCTGCGGCATTTGACACAACGAGGTATTCGCAATGTTTCCGTCATTCCGACACTGCGTGGTGTGCCGTTATATGGTACTGATGTATCGCATTTCTTTAGTCATGAAGTGTTGATGTTGCGCATTCGTAATAATCTGGCACGTTTTTCTGCCCGATTCCTGAAGCGTGGTTTTGACGTTCTGGTTTCTTCGTTACTCATTATTCTGTTATCACCAGTGCTGGCTTATATTGGCTGGAAAGTCTCCCGTGATGGGGGTTCTCCAATTTATGGTCACGAGCGTGTAGGGTTTAAAGGTCGGAAATTCAAATGTCTGAAATTCCGTTCTATGATTATTAACTCACAGGAAGTGTTGCAGAATTTATTGGCAACGAATCCGGAAGCAAAAGCGGAATGGGACAAAGATTTTAAATTAAAAAATGACCCCCGTATTACGCCAATCGGTCATTTCATCCGCAAAACCAGTCTGGATGAATTACCTCAGCTATGGAATGTGCTGAAAGGCGAGATGAGTCTGGTTGGCCCGCGTCCGGTAGTTGAAGCCGAACTGGAACGATATGGCGACGATGTTGACTATTATTTCATGACTAAACCGGGTATGACAGGGCTGTGGCAAGTCAGTGGCCGCAATGATACTGATTATGCTACCCGGGTTTATCTTGATTCCTGGTATGTTAAAAACTGGTCGCTTTGGTATGACATCGCAATCATGTTCAAAACAGTCAACGTTGTTTTAAAACGCGACGGAGCTTATTAATAATGCCGCATACTCTGTCTGCCCGTTTCTTCTGGTTATTCCTGGCACTTTATTCTTTGCTGGGCATGCATTTCTTTATGCACAATCAGGGCGGTTCAGGCTTATATCTGCCGTTTAATATGGTGGGTTGGGCATTTATTGCTGTGTTGATCAGCCTGGGTCTCTGGCATCTGACCGTGATCCGGCAACTGACATTTTCCCGCACTCAACACTGGTATCTGACCGGTTTAGTGATCCTGTTATTACCGTTTCTGAACCCGCAAGCGGAATGGAATACACAGGCTGAGCCGCGCTTTCTGGCTATTGCGGCTGGTCTGCTGCTGTTTTTTGCACTGTCACAGTTTCAGTTCTCAGAAAAACAGCGCCATAACCTGTTGTATCTGTTATTAGGTGCTGTAGCAATTGAAGCGGTATACGGGTTGGTTCAGTTCTTCCTTCTGAAGGACGGTAACTGGTTTGGCTATAATGTTAAAATTAACCGCCCATACGGTATTTTCCAGAAAGACAGCGTGTTTTCCAGCTTTCTGGCTGCGGGACTGGCCATAGCATTCTACCTGCAACGCTGGGATAGCAAGGTACTGAACTCCCGCTGGCCGCAGGGCTTGCTGAGCCTGATTTTACTGGCGATGCCGTTATTGCTTGTGCAAGTGCAGTCACGGGCAGGCATTTACGGTGTTGTATTGGCAGCGTTGGTTATGTTGCCGGTTTTGTGGAACTACAACCGCCGTATTTTCTGGTGGTCGGTGGCGTTGCTTGGCATCAGTCTTTCTGTTGGATTATTCATTTATACCTCTGCCCGTTCTGCCGAAAGTTATGAACTCACTTCGGGTTTTCGCAAGCTTTACTGGTCACACCTTCTGTCTATGCTGCCGCAGTCACCCTGGCTGGGTCATGGTTATGGCAGTTTCGAATATACCTTCCTGCATGATTTTTATGCGCCGGAACATATCACACCGGATATGCGTCTGATGGAGGAAAACCTAGATCACCCGCATAATGAAGTGCTGTTCTGGTTACATGAAGGTGGTATTGTCGCCGTTATTGGGCTGATTGTTTTTGCAACAGGCTATATCTGCTCAGTATTTAAATGTACTGGTTGGGCCAAACGTCTTTCATTGCTGGCATTGGTGCTGCCGCTGCTTTTCCATTCTATGGTTGAATATCCGTTTTACCATTCTGTCGCCCATTTTTTCCTGTTTATAGTGTTTCTCTGGCTGGCAGATGCTGAAAGCGGCCAGCAGAAAGTTTATGCTTGTCAGTACTGGTTTTTAGCCCGTGTGGTGGCGATTATCATCCCGCTGATTGTTGTTCCTTTTATGCTGACGGGGTTACAGGCTGCGTATGTGCTGACAAAATACGATCGCACGAAGGATAAAAATCCACAAATGCTGGAGCAGATCATTAATCCGTTGCCCTGGATGATGATGTATGAATTTCAGATGCGTAGCGTACAACTCACATTCTCAGCAGCAATGCATGATAAAGCCGGATTGGAAAGTTACGTTGACTGGGCAAAGCAGTTTTTGCATAACACCCCCAGAGCAATAGTCTATGCCCGGCTAGTTTATGCCTTGCAGCAACTCAACGACAAAGAACAGGCGCAGTTCTGGTTAGATGAAGGCAAACGGCTTTTCCCTCGCGCTGATTTTCTGCAGAAGATTTCACTTGCATCCGGTGCTGTTGCTTCCGGAGCAAAATAAAACATGTCATGGTGATTAAATTGAAAAAAATAATGATAACCGGTGCATATGGTCAGGTCGGTTTTTGTCTGACGCAACAGGCACAAGAAAATGGCTGGGATGTCCTCGCTATAGACAGAGATAAGCTGGATATCACCGATCCGCAGGCAGTTAATGCTCTGGTCAGCGAATTCCAGCCTGATGTCATCATTAATGCGGCTGCACATACCGCAGTTGATAAAGCAGAAACAGAAATAGATGCCTCCTATGCCATCAATCGCGATGGCCCAAAATATCTGGCGGAAGCGGCTGCTTCCGTCGGTGCGGCGATGCTGCACATTTCTACAGATTATGTATTTGCCGGTGATAAAGACGGCATCTACAGCGAAGCTGATCCGGTAGCACCGCAAGGTATTTACGGTGCCAGCAAATTAGCCGGCGAAGAAGCCGTTATTGCAGCTAATCCTAAACATATCATTTTACGCACCGCCTGGGTGTTCGGCGAACACGGCAATAACTTTGTCAAAACCATGCTGCGTCTGGGCTCACAACGTGATCAGCTGGGTATTGTCGCTGATCAGTTCGGTGGCCCAACGTATGCCGGTGATATTGCCGCAGCACTGCTGGCCATTGCGGAGAAAGCTGTGACTGCACCGGAAGCAGTAACATGGGGTATTTATCACTTTGCTGGTGAACCGCATGTGAACTGGCATCAGTTTGCGCAGGCGATTTTTGATAAAGCTGTTGAGCAGCAGTTATTGGCAAAAGCACCACAACTGAATGCATTAACGACAGCAGACTATCCGACACCGGCTAAACGCCCGGCCAATTCACGCTTGGACTGTCGTAAAATTTTCACCGAATTTGGTATTCAACCAAGTGACTGGCACAAAGCGCTGGAAAATATCGCTGCTTACGCGCCGCAATAAATAGCAAAAGGATAGAACAAATAATGAAAGGTATTATTCTGGCGGGTGGCAGTGGCACACGTCTGCATCCGGCAACCATGGCGATCAATAAACAACTATTGCCTGTTTACGATAAACCGATGATTTATTACCCGTTAAGCACCCTGATGCTGGCCGGGATCAAAGAAATTTTGCTGATCAGCACGCCGCGTGATCAGGAAAGCTATCAGCGTCTGCTCGGTGATGGTCATCAGTGGGGTATTCATATTGAATATGCTATTCAGCCAAGCCCGGATGGGTTAGCACAGGCATTTATCATCGGTGAAAAATTCATCGGCGACGATACCGTCTGTTTAGTGCTGGGCGATAACATTTTCCATGGCCATGGTCTGGCGGAAACACTGCAGGAAGCAGCTTCCCGCACGGAAGGCGCGACCGTTTTCGGTTATTACGTGCAGGATCCGGAACGCTATGGCGTGGTTGAATTTAATTCGGCTGGTCAGGCCATTTCTATTGAAGAAAAGCCGCTTAAGCCACGTTCTAACTATGCCGTAACCGGATTGTATTTCTATGACAATCAGGTGGTTGAAATCGCCAAAAACGTGAAACCTTCTGCGCGTGGCGAGCTGGAAATCACAGATGTGAACAATGTTTATCTGCAGCGTCAGCAACTGCGCGTAGAACGTATGGGCCGTGGTTGTGCCTGGCTGGATACCGGTACCCACGACTCGCTGCTGGATGCGTCTATCTTTATGCGTGTTCTGGAAAAACGCCAGGGTCAGAAAGTCGCCTGTCCGGAAGAAACCGCCTACCGCATGGGCTTCATTACTGCTGAACAGCTGCGTGAATTAGCGAAACCGCTGGTGAAAAGTGGTTATGGTGCTTATCTGCAACGTATTGCCGATGAAGAAAACTGGGTGAAATAGGGTAGTCCATGAAAATTATTGATACTGCTATTCCTGACGTCAAAATCATTGAACCTGCCGTATTCGGCGATGAGCGTGGTTTCTTTATGGAAACCTGGCAGGAGCAGAAATTTAATGAACTGGTGTGTGAACGCCGGTTTGTACAGGATAACCACTCCAGGTCCCGTCAGGGTATTCTGCGTGGTTTGCATTACCAGACAGAACAGACACAGGGTAAGCTGGTTCGTGTTGTCGCCGGTGAAGTATTTGATGTGGCGGTGGATATTCGCCGTTCATCGCCAACCTTTGGTCAGGCGGTGGGTGTGTTGCTGTCTGCCGAAAACAAGCGTCAGCTCTGGGTGCCGGAAGGGTTTGCGCACGGTTTCTATGTCACTACTGAATCCGCTGAATTCGTTTATAAATGCACCAATTATTATAACCCGTCAGCTGAACATTCTATTCGCTGGAATGACCCGGATCTGAATATCCAGTGGCCACTGGTTGATGGTCAGCAACCATCACTTTCTGCCAAAGATGCAGAAGGTAAGTTATTCAAAGATGCGGTTTATTTCGACTAATTGAGACACTTTTTCATGAAAAAATTACTCGTTACCGGCGGCGCCGGTTTTATCGGTGCCAACTTCGTTCATTACTGGCTGAAAACCCACCCGTCCGATCGCGTGGTGGTGCTGGATGCGCTGACCTATGCCGGCAATATTGAAACACTGCGTCCGCTGATGGATAACCCGAATTTCCGTTTCGTGAAAGGGAATATCTGTAATTCCGAACTGGTTGAAATGCTGCTGCGTGATGAGCAGATCGACACCCTGGTGCACTTTGCTGCTGAATCGCATGTTGACCGTTCTATCACTGGGCCGGATGCATTTATTGAAACCAACATTATCGGCACCCACAGCCTGCTGAAAGCCGCCCGTGCCGTGTGGCTGGCTGATCCGGCGAACCCGTTGTCGCATCGTTTCCACCATGTCTCTACCGATGAAGTGTACGGCACGCTGGAACTGACTGATCCGGCGTTCACTGAATCAACTGCGTATGCACCGAACTCACCGTATTCCGCGTCCAAGGCTGCTTCTGATCATTTGGTGCGTGCCTACCACCATACTTATGGTTTGCAGGTGACTACCAGCAACTGTTCCAATAACTATGGTTATTTCCACTTCCCGGAAAAACTGATCCCGCTGTGTCTGACCAATATTCTGGATAATAAAGCATTGCCGATTTATGGCGATGGTAAACAGATCCGTGACTGGCTATTTGTGGAAGATCACTGCCGCGGTATCGAGCTGGTGCTGAATAAAGGTGTGATTGGCGAAACCTACAATATCGGTGGTGTTAACGAATGGCAGAACATTGATATTGTGCACCTGATCTGTGAACTGGTTGATGGCGAATTCGCTGCCGACAGCTCACTGGCTGCACGTTATCCGGTATCACCTTGTGCAAAAGGTGAATCAGCCAAGTCATTGATCACTTACGTGACTGACCGCGCCGGCCATGACCGCCGTTACGCCGTGGGTACTGAGAAGATCCAGAGTGAACTGGGTTATCAGCCGCAGGAAACCTTCCAGACCGGTATCGCCAAAACCATCAAATGGTATCTGGCCAATGAAAGCTGGTGGCGCCCGCTGAAAAAATAATACCGCACTGTTTTTTGCGTTATCCGATGAAAAGCCCTGAGGCAGTGAATTGTCTCAGGGCTTTTTTGTTTTCCGGCCTGTTGCTATGCTGTCAAAAATATTCTGGAATGAGAATACCATGCTGCTTAATCCCCGCTACCTTCCGCTGCTTCTGCAAAACTGGTCAGAAGTGACCCGCTGTGCGCATCGTCTGAATAGTTCATTAGCACGTTTACAGGCTGATTTTCCGCTTACCGGTGAGCGATTAGCTGCAGACGATGAAAATCTGTTTGAGCGGCTGGATGCATTCCGTGTGCGTTATGCTGATCTGCAGGATGCCATCGGCAATAAACTGTTCCGCAGCATTTTGCTGGTATTGGATGAAAAGAGCATCAATATGGCAGATACGCTCTCTAAAATGGAAAAATACGCGATTTTATCGTCAGTGGACGAATGGCGCATGATGCGGGAAATCCGGAACAGTTTTTCGCATGATTACCCTGATGCTGAGCAGGAGAGAGCGCTGACGCTAAACCGTGCCTGGCAGACGGCTCCGGCCTTGTTGCAGGTGGTGTTGGCTGCTGAGCAGTATCTGCAGCAACTCGGTGCGCTTACCGGAGATTCACAATAATGCGCCTCTCACCACAACAAGTCAGCGATATTGTCCGGTTAACGCATGAACATGTTCATCCGCAGGCGAAAGTCTGGTTATTTGGCTCCCGTGTTGATGACAACGCCCGTGGCGGTGATATCGATCTCTACATTGAAACACCGGCAATAGACGACCCCGGACTGGCAAAAATTCATTTACGTCTTGCCTTTGAAGACGCATGGGGTGAATGCAAGGTCGATCTTGTCCTGCATCAGCAAACGAACCCTGAACAACCCATTCATGTACTGGCTCGTACCGAGGGCATTCGTCTGGTTTAATGACTATTGGTTCGCTTTTTGACAAGTCCGGATATCAGGAATTATTGCACAGTTGAATACTTGGGTGTATAAACACATAAACACACACTGTGGAGGTGTACTATGCAAATGACTCGCTGGCATGTTGCCGTATCTGCCTCGACCGATCAGGCTTTACGCATGTTCCTGGCCAGCCAGGGACAAGGGAAAAAAGGTGATTTATCGCGCTTCATCGAAGACGCGGTACAGGCACATATTTTGGAGTTAACCGCCGAGCAAACCAAAGCAGCGAATATGCATTTGGATGAGGCTGAATTAGTCTCTATGGTTGATGAAGCTCTTGATTGGGCTCGTCAACGCTAATGCGCGTTGTTCTGGATACCAATATCCTGTTCAGTGCGTTGATTTCGCCGCATGGCACACCAGATACAATTTACCGTGCCTGGCGTGCCGCTCGTTTTGAAGTGGTTACATCACAGGTGCAACTGGAAGAAATCCGCCGTGCCAGCCGATATCCTAAATTACAAGCAGTTTTGCAACCGACCAGAGTCGGGGCTATGCTCAATAATTTGCAACGTGCTATTGTTCTGGCTCGATTGACGATTGAGCATGAAGCCGATGATCCTGATGATGCATTTTTATTGGCGATGTCACTGGCTGGTGATGCTGATTATCTGGTTACAGGTGATCGACGTGCCGGATTATTGCAACGCGGCCACATCGGACGGACGCGGATTGTAACGCCAGCCATTTTTTGCGCGGAGGCGCTATGATCTGCCTGGTTGTTTTCTGAGCAATCCTGAAACAGACTTGTTAACAGGTCTTTTTATTACTAAAGTATACTATATGACCTGTTAACTGGTTTCTTTGGGAGGGTTTATGACTAACATAATTTTGAGTGATATCAGCGCGAGTGTCAGTGAATTGAAGAAAAACCCGATGGCGACAGTGAAAGCGGGTGCCGGATATCCTGTAGCTATCCTGAACAGAAATCAGCCCGCATTTTATTGTGTTCCGGCAGAACTTTACGAACGGATGCTTGATTTGCTTGATGATCAGGAATTATGCAAACTGGTGAAAGAGCGTGAAAATCAGCCGTTGATTGAAGTCGATCTGGATAAATACCTATGAATTACAAGGTAAAATTCAGAGATGATGCGTTAAAAGAATGGGAGAAACTGGACAAAACTATCCAGCAGCAGTTTGCCAAAAAGCTGAAAAAGTGCTGTGAAAACCCTCATATTCCATCGGCAAAATTACGCGGTATGCCGGATTGCTACAAAATTAAGTTACGAGCAGCCGGTTTTCGCCTTGTATATCAGGTCATAGACAACGAACTCATCATAGCTGTAGTGGCAGTTGGAAAGCGTGATCGTAATGAAGTCTATAATCTTGCCAGTGTACGTCTCAGATAAGACGCTTACCACCCCCCTGAACAACCCATCCATGTATTGGCCCGCACCGAGGGCATACGTCTGGTTTAGCAGCCATTGGCACACTTTTTGATAAATACCTTCCGGGAGTTTTATTAATCGACTTGGAGATTGGTGCTTATGCTGTTAAATACTTACGAGCAAAATGGACGGTTGTTTAACATGAATTTCATCGAAAAAGCCGGTGCGGATTTATCCGGCTATCGCGGTGAGTTGGTGTTAGTGGAAGGGGATGTGGCTGATTCAGCTGGCCGTCGTAAACCGCCGGTTTCTGTTATTGAACAGGCGGTCGTGCTCGCAGGTACTGACAAAATCCAAATGTTAAGTGGTCTGGTGCATGAGTTGGCTGAACTGGAACATTTCTTCTCCGGCTATGCTGCTGATCTGGAAAATGGTGTAACGCCTTTATTCTTTGTTGTAAATGCAGCAAAAGAGATGAAAGTGACAGTGAACGGCGTCACTGCGGATATCATTCCGCTTCCTGAAGGGCTGGTGTGGGCTGAACTGAGTGACTTGCTTGGTCTGGAAAAAAGCGACTTCAAAGGTCAGTCATCCGGTGAAAAAATTGCCACTGTGTATGATTCACTGAAAAGTTACCGTTCCGGTTTTAGTGAAATGGCCTGGGCTGATGCTTTGAGCTGTATCACAGCAGCGAAAAGAGAAACCCGCGGCGCACTTTGATCCGGCTTCCGGTGTCTGAATGCTTGACCCTGTCTGGTTTAACCAGCAGGGTTTTTTTGTTTCAGACGTATCGGAGTTGACCACTGATGTGACAAAAATGTCTGGTTTGTCGGCTTTATCGCTGCAACTAAAAAATCTTAATAATGAAAGTGAGTTAAAGCAGCTGTTTTCAGGGAAATGTATATAATAACAAGACAACAATCGAGTTAGTTCCCATCTAACTCTCATAAAACAGTAGCAGTGTGCAGTAGTGGTCACCCAATTATGATGACACATTTTCTTTCCATCTTCGTCGGTAGCTTTTTGCTTACCGCGATAGTTCGTCGTATTGCCTTGTGGCGCCATGCGCTGGCGATGCCTCATTTCAAACATGGTCCGTTATTACCCGTACCGCGGGGCGGTGGATATGCGCTTTTTCTGGCGATGCTGGCAGTATTTCTGATGCTTTATCATTATCGCCTGATCGATCTTGCCGCTACCCGTGCGCTCTGTTTTTCAGGTCTGGTTCTGGTGATTGGTAACCTGGTTCATGATCTGTTTCCCTTATCCGTCAAAGTCCGGCTGGGCATTCAGGTTTTATCTGCGATCGCGGTGCTGACCTGGTATAGCCGTGATCTGGTGGTGCTGTTCTGGGAGGACTATCTCTATTTTTCCGGATTCTGGTTGCCGCTGATCGTGTTCGGTATTATGGCTTTCGTAAACATCTTTAATTTCATGGATGGTGTTGACGGATTTGCCGGTAGTCAGGCATTCATCATGATCTTTGTCTCATCAGTGCTGCTGGCATTCACTGATGAATCACAGTGGAGTTTGCCGCTGATCCTGATGTGTGCGCCTATTTTAGGTTTTCTGGCCTGGAACTGGCCGCCGGCAAAAATCTTTATGGGCGATGCCGGGAGCAGTTTTCTGGGCGTATTTATCGCGACCTTAGGATTGCTGCTGGCGACAGATACACCGATTAACCTCTGGTGCTGGCTGATCATGATGGGGTGGTTTATTGTCGACAGCGGCTGGTCGCTGGCTGTGCGTATCATGCATGGTAATGACTGGCATCGCAGTCACAGGATGCACGCCTATCAGATCCTGGCGCGTCGCTGGGAAAACCACTTTTATGTCACGCTGACCTTATGGCTGGTCAACTGGCTGTGGCTGTTCCCGCTGGCTTATATCGTTATGAATAATGAGCGATGGGGGATCCCATTGATTGTTGTTGCTTATACACCTTTGTGTATTGCTTGCTGGCTGCTGAAGGCGGGCGAGTCGGTAGATAACGATCCGGGCGAGCCGGTTTAGTTTTACCTGTTTTGATCCAAAGGCAGACTCTACAGATAGACATCGTATTGCCTAAGACCGTCAAACACATGTTTGTTTGACAAACCTGCAAGCTAAAAGCGATAATTAATATGTCGGAACGAATGACCGGATGAGATAGCGTTCCCCAGCAGCGAAAGCTGTACCTGCGCAAGGCGAGTCGCAAGTGGTGGCCGGATAGGGTATCGGTTAGGCCGATACCACCAATAATCGGAATGGGTACCTTGATCGGTGCCCATTTTCGTTTCTAGCGTTTGGTGGAAACAGGTTTTCCTAAAAATACATTCGTACAAAGCACCTGAAAGCCAATCCGTCCAAGCCGTGCCGGAATATTACCTACAGGCTCTTCGTAATATGCACTTTCGATAAACAAATTCAGATCCTGCATTTTCGCAACACTCCCTTTTGCTCTCGATATTTCGAAAAACAAATGATATGGCCCCTTGGGATCTTGAACTTCAAGACTGTAATTAAAATTACGTCTTGCTGCTGTCTGGAATACTTTGCATTGAGGATTATTCATACTCCGGACAATGGCTGGTAAATCAAAGGATAAACGATACCGGGTCGGACAAAATATTCTGGAACGATCGCCGTGATCTCTAAGCATAAGGTGATCTGGATATGCAAAACCATCAACTGGACCATGTGAAAAACAGTGGTTGCTAAATCTAACGTTTACGCGCAACTGACGATTGGCAATTTTACTTTCAAACCGCATTGTGAAAGGGTCAAGATGCTGAAACTCATAAGAAATACCATCAATGATGAGTTTCGGAAAAAAAGCCACACTGTATCCTCCAACCTGAATGGATTCAAATTATACCACTTCGGGTTGAAATCTTGGTAAAATACGTTTTTCTTTCTTCACTAGAACAATCACTGCCTGTGTCGGCAGCGATTGTTCTGATGATTATTTTGTAATAGTCGCTACACCATCCGGTGAACCGATCAGGGCAACGTCAGCACCGCGCTGAGCAAATAAACCTACCGTTACAACGCCCGGGATCTGGTTAACTTGCTGTTCAAAAGCCTTGGCATCATGAATTTGCAGACCGTGTACATCCAGGATCTGGCAATGGTTATCGGTGATCACACCTTCACGGTATACCGGATTGCCACCCAGTTTACGCAGCTCACGAGCGACATATTCACGCGCCAGCGGGATCACTTCTACCGGCAATGGAAATTTACCCATTACCTCAACCTGCTTGGTGGCATCGGCGATACAGATAAAGCGTTTTGCCACAGCAGCTACGATTTTTTCACGGGTAAGCGCTGCGCCACCGCCTTTGATCATTTCCATTCGCGGATTGATCTCATCAGCACCGTCGACATAAATATCGAATTCAGTTACGTCATTCAGGTCAACAACAGTAATCCCTAACGCCTGCAGACGGGCGGTAGAAGCTTCAGAGCTGGATACTGCTGCTTTGATCTGATCTTTGATGCTGGCCAGTGCATCAATAAAGCAATTAACGGTTGAACCTGTACCTACACCAATAATCGTGTTTGGTTGTACATAAGCTAAAGCAGCTTGTCCTACCGCTTTCTTCATTTCGTCCTGGGTCATCCTGATTATTCTCTCTCGTCATTCAAGGCGGCGTAATTATATCTGAAAACGAAAGCGTAGCCGAAGCAGTAATAATGCTAATCCCATCAACGCCAGCTCTATACCGCCACCGCCGCCACCACCACCACTGGAATGATGGTCATCGCTTGAGCCGTCATTCCATGCAATTGCATCGCTGATCCAGTTGCTGTAATGGCTGACATCGGTATAACCCCCGGGGATGCCGGTGCCGCAAGTGTAGGTAAAACCAAAGCTGGTAATACCATATTGGATACCCTCGAAGAGCAGGGGGCTGCCGCTGTCGCCGAAGCAGGTGTCTTTGCCGTAGTCGCCGGCAAAAATATGATCAGGAAAATCGTAATCAAATCCCCGGAACGTCAGTAATGTTGTCTGCAGATAGGGGGTGGCTGATGCATACTTTGCGGTGACGTTAGTTTCGGTTTCGCCCCAGCCATACACATACATCTGCATGCCTTCATAAAGCTCAGACGATGAGGCGTAACTGTAGGGTAACGTCACGGTAGGAACATATTGCGGGGTGGTGATATGCAACAAGGCAATATCGCCATACATGTTCGAACTATCATAATTTGAGGAGATGATTATTTTATCAACAACAGCCAGATTTAGCGGCTCGGTTATGTCAGCCTGCCCAATTTGTGCGGTGATAACCGGTGTGTTTGTAGTATCAACACAGTGTGCTGCGGTCATGATCCATTGCGAGTCAATCAGCGTTCCGCTGCAAAAACCAATATAACCATCTGTATCAACCCATAGTGCAGCCATCCATGATGGAGCCGTGCCAACTGTTGTACCGCCAACCACTTTGGTTGTAATAGCATCTGCATAGCCCGGAGTGATAAAACTTAAGCCGGAAAGACAAACAGAGAGAAGCAGCTGTCGTATATTCATTTTTATTCTTAATTCGGCGGGGGCTTACTAATTAAGCTAGTCCGAAAAAGCTTTTTCTGCCACGGAACGGAAGCGCTTGATTCACCTTTTTCTAACCAATAGACTAGCCGCGTTTTTTCTAGAGAATTCTTCCATGCTTGTATCCGATTTTCAGTTTGACCTGCCTGATGAGTTAATTGCCCGTTATCCGATGCCGGAACGTAGTGCCAGTCGTCTGCTGATGCTTGATGGCACCAGCGGTGAAACCCGTCACGGCCAGTTCCGTGATGTGCTGGACTTGCTGCAACCCGGCGATCTGCTGGTGTTCAATAATACGCGTGTTATTCCGGCGCGGATGTTCGGTCAGAAAGCCAGTGGCGGTAAACTGGAAATTCTGGTGGAACGTATTCTGGACGATCATTCCGTACTGGCGCATGTTCGCGCCTCAAAGGCGCCGAAACCAGGCACGCAGATCCTGCTGGATAATGGTTTTTCCGCAAAGATGACGGCGCGCCACGATGCGCTGTTCGAGCTGCATTTTGCCGGTGACTTGCCGGTGCTGGATATTCTGAACCAGATCGGCCACATGCCGCTGCCACCCTATATTGACCGTCCGGATGAAAATTCAGACAAAGAACGTTATCAGACCGTTTATAACGAGCGTCCGGGCGCCGTTGCTGCACCAACCGCAGGTTTGCATTTTGATGAACCACTGCTCAATGCATTGCGTGAAAAAGGTGTCGATTTTGCGTATGTCACACTGCATGTCGGCGCAGGCACCTTCCAGCCAGTTCGGGTGGAGCGTCTGGAAGATCATCAGATGCACAGTGAATATGCCGAAGTCCCTGCAGAAGTGATCGCCAAAATCAATGCCACCCGTGAGCGGGGCGGGCGTATCGTTGCGGTAGGCACTACCTCAGTCCGTTCTCTGGAAACCGCGGCACAAGCCTCATTGAAAGCAGGTAAACCGTTGTCACCATTCTTTGGTGATACCAGTATCTTTATCTATCCGGGCTATCAGTATCAGCTGGTGGATGCGTTGATCACTAATTTCCATTTACCGGGCTCTACGCTGATCATGCTGGTTTCCGCATTTGCAGGATACGAGCATGTCATGCAGGCCTATCAGGAAGCGATAACATCCGATTACCGCTTCTTCAGCTACGGCGATGCCATGTTTATTACACGGCAGCGCCTTTAGCTCCGCTTTTGTCTGCGGAAATCAGACAGGTTCACAGGGTCTCCTCGGATGACCCTCCGCGCCATGGATGGCGCGGCGGAGTCCCCATGGACGGGTTTACGACGTGTCAGTAGAGGAGATTCTGTGAACCGCTATCTGATATTCACCAATTAAGGTCAGACTGTTTCTCTGACAAAAAAGGAAAAACATGAAATTTGAACTGAAAAAAACAGAAGGCCGCGCCCGTCGTGGTCGCCTGGTCTTTGATCGTGGTGTGGTAGAAACCCCGGCGTTTATGCCGGTCGGTACCTACGGCACAGTAAAAGGCATGACACCGGAAGAAGTGAAAGATACCGGTGCGCAAATTCTGCTGGGTAACACCTTTCACCTTTGGTTACGCCCCGGACAGGACATCATGCGCAAACATGGCGATCTGCATGATTTCATGAACTGGCATGGCCCGATCCTGACGGATTCCGGCGGATTTCAGGTATTCAGTCTGGGCCATATCCGGAAAATCAAAGAAGAAGGCGTCCATTTCCGCAATCCGATCAACGGCGAGAAAATTTTCCTGTCCCCGGAAAAATCGATGGAGATCCAGAATGATCTGGGTTCTGACGTCGTCATGATTTTTGATGAATGTACACCATATCCGGCTACACATGACGTAGCGAAGAAATCCATGGAAATGTCGCTGCGCTGGGCAGCCCGTTCCCGTCAGCGCTTCAATGAGCTGGAAAACAAGAATGCCCTGTTCGGTATCATTCAGGGCGGTGTTTACGAAGATCTGCGTGATGTTTCGCTGAAAGGTCTGCTGGATATCGGTTTTGATGGCTATGCCGTTGGCGGCCTGGCTGTTGGTGAACCGAAAGAAGATATGCACCGCATTCTTAAACATGTCTGCCCGCAGATTCCGGAAGACAAACCACGTTACCTGATGGGTGTGGGTAAACCGGAAGATCTGGTTGAAGGTGTGCGCCGCGGCATTGATATGTTCGATTGTGTGATGCCAACCCGCAATGCACGCAATGGTCACTTGTTTACTACCGATGGTGTCGTCAAAATCCGCAACGCAAAGTATAAGGATGACGTGACATCACTAGATGCTGAATGTGATTGTTATACCTGCAAAAATTACACAAAGTCCTATTTGCATCATCTGGATCGTTGCAATGAGATGTTGGGCGCCCGTCTGAATACCATTCATAACTTGCGTTACTATCAACGTCTTATGCAGGGTTTGCGGGATGCCATCGATGCAGGTACATTAGATGACTTTGTAGCGGACTTTTATCAGCGACAAGGTAAACCTGTTCCATCGCTTGATTAATGTACGATTTAAATTAATAACGAGGAAATAATATGAGTCTTTTGGCTAAAGCCTATGCAGCTGACGGCGGTGCAGCATCTTCTGTGACCGGCGGTATTGAGCAGATCGCGATTGTTGGTATTTTTCTGCTGTTTTTCTATTTCTTTATTTTCCGCCCTCAGTCCAAACGTGCGAAAGAACAGAAAAACCTGATGAGCTCGCTGGGTAAAGGTGATGAAGTTCTGACCTCTGGTGGCCTGGTCGGCAAGATCGCCAAAATCAGCCCTGATAGTGATTACATCGTGCTGACACTGAACGATCAGAACAGCATCACTATTAAGAAAGATTACATCACAGCTGTTCTGCCAAAAGGCACTATTCAGTCTCTGTAATCTCAATTCACTTTCCTGGGAGTTAAACCGTGTTAAACCGGTATCCTCTGTGGAAGTATCTGATGGTGGCCTTCGTGGTCATCATCGGTACACTTTATTCCGCACCTAATCTATATGGCGAAGATCCAGCATTACAGGTTTCAGCTATTCGTGGTCATGACTTAAAAGCAGACTCTCTGGATACTGTAAAAAAATCGCTGGATAATGCCAAAATCTCTATCAAAAGCGCAGTATTGGAAAACAATCAGATACTGGTCCGCTTCAATAATACAGATGATCAGCTGCAAGCCAGAGAGCTGGTTACACAAGCACTGGGCGACAAATTTATTACTGCGCTGAACCTGGCTCCCGCAACGCCGGAATGGCTGACTGCTATTGGCGCAGGTCCGCTGAAACTGGGTCTTGATTTGCGTGGTGGTGTGCACTTCCTGATGGAAGTGGATATGGATGAGGCAGTAAATAAAGCACAGGAACAGCTGGTTCAGGATTTCCGCACTTCACTGCGTGAAGACAGTATTCGCTACGCCGGCGTGCGTCGTGCTGGTGGTGATGTTGTTGTTGCCTTCCGTGACAGCGATACCCAGCAGAAAGGTCTGGCACATCTGCGTAAACGTCATATTGATTTAACCTTCACTGACTATGAAGATAAAGGTCAGTTCTGGGTTAAGGCTTCTATGTCGGAAGCAAAACTGAAATCAGTGACGGAAGATGCGCTGGAACAGAACATCACTATTATCCGGAATCGTGTGAACGAACTGGGTGTGGCCGAACCATTGGTTCAGCGTCAGGGTACCGCCCGTATTGTCGTTGAGCTGCCAGGCATTCAGGATACAGCGCGCGCGAAAGAAATTCTGGGCGCTACTGCAACACTGGAGTTCCGTCTGGTTGATGAAAACGCGGATGCTGCCGCAGCGATGAATGGCCAGGTTCCGCCTAACTCCGAACTGTTTTATGACCGTAACGGCCGGCCAGTGGTATTACAGAAACGTATTATCCTGACCGGTGATCACATTACTGGTTCTTCATCCAGTGCGGATGAATATGGTCGCCCTCAGGTTAGTATCAAGCTGGATGGGGTTGGTGGTAACCGTATGTCTACCGCAACCAAAGACAGCATCGGTAAAGCGATGGCGTCTGTGTTTATCGAATACAAACCGGTTGGTGAACCGGGCGCTGATGGTAAGCGTCGTATCGAAAAACATGAGGAAGTGATTAACGTTGCGACTATCCAGTCCCGTCTGGGCAGTGATTTCCGCATCACCGGTATTGATACCACTCAGGAAGCGCATAACCTGTCACTGTTACTGCGTTCCGGTGCATTGACTGCGCCGATTCAGATCGTGGAAGAACGTACCATTGGCCCGAGCATGGGTCAGGCAAATATCGATAGCGGTCTGTCTGCACTGGGTATGGGTACGTTGATCCTGGTTATCTTCATGGCCATTTATTACAAGCTGTTCGGTGTGGTCGCTAACATCGCGCTGATGTTTAACGTGGTATTACTGATTGGGGTGATGTCTATGATCCCGGGTGCAACTATGACGCTGCCGGGTATTGCAGGTATCGTATTGACTCTGGGTATGGCGGTGGATGCCAACGTCCTGATCTATGAACGTATCCGCGAAGAGTTGCGGGCTGGTCGTGGTGTACAGCAGGCGATTCATACTGGTTATGAACGTGCCTTTGCCACTATCACTGACTCAAACATTACTACTTTTATCACGGCATTGATTCTGTTCGCTGTTGGTACAGGTCCGGTTCGTGGTTTTGCGCTGGTGCTGATGATTGGTATCCTTTGTTCTATGTTCACCGCCATTGTTGGTAGCCGCGCGATCGTTAACCTCATCTGGGGTGGTCGTAAAGTTAAAGACCTGTCGATCTAAGGGGATAGTCATGTTTCAGCTGTTAAAACCGGGACACACCATTCCTTTTATGCGACTGGCGTTACCGTCTACTATTTTCTCCTGTATCCTGATTTTGTTTTCGATTTTTACGATTACAACAAAAGGATTTAACTGGGGTCTGGATTTTACCGGTGGCACTATTGTTGAACTGCAATTCAGCAAACCTGCCGATTTGGATGTGGTTCGTTCCTCACTGAACAAGCAGGGACTTGAAGGTGCGGTGGTGCAATATTTTGGTTCTACCAAAGATGTTGTGATCCGTATTGCGCCTAAAGGTGAACTGACGCAGCAGAATATTTCTGATGGCGTTCAGAAAGGGGCGTCAGAGATCGATAGCGGCTTCAAGTTGAGCCGTATCGAATATGTCGGCCCATCTGTTGGTGAAGAGCTCGCAAACCAGGGGTTTCTGGCCATTCTGGCCGCGCTGGGCTGTATTCTGATTTATATCGCAATACGGTTTGAATGGCGTATGGCAACCGGTGCCGTGATGTCGCTGGCGCATGATATCTTGATCACACTGGCTGTGTTCTCATGGACACAGATGGAATTTGATCTGAACGTACTGGCTGCGGTGCTGACCGTAGTAGGTTATTCATTAAACGATACCATCGTGGTTTTTGACCGTGTTCGTGAAAATGCCCGCCGTATCCGTAATGACACCATGCGTAACATCATTGATATATCAATGACAGAGACACTGAGTCGTACACTGATCACTTCCGGTACAACCCTGATCACGGTTATTGCCCTGTTCTGGATGGGGGGGCCGATGATTCATGGTTTCTCAACTGCGTTGCTGATTGGTGTTGGCTTCGGTACCTATTCTTCCATTTATGTTGCCAGTGCCTGGGCAATGTATCTGAAAATGAACCGTGAAGATCTGCTGCCGAAAATGGTGGAAAAAGAAGGCGCTGAAGAGCGCTACGAACCATAATTTGTTATTTTTGAAGAGCGCTCTGAGCGCTCTTTTTTCTTGGCAGGAATCACTATGCAACATAATCCGCGTTTTTTGGCGCTGGTTAATGAAATTCGCCAGCGGGTGGATGAGGTCGATGTTCATCAGGTTAAACGCTGGATGGAACAAAGCCGCCCTTTTGTATTACTGGATGTACGGGAAGAGAGTGAGTGGAACAAGGGCCATTTACCTTCGGCGCAATATTTGGGCCGGGGAATTCTGGAACGGGATATTGAAACGTACTTTCCTGAACTGGATACACCGTTAGTTCTGTATTGCGGAGGTGGTTTTCGTTCTATCCTGGCGGCTGATAATTTACAGCAAATGGGCTATCGCGATGTCATCAGCATGGATGGCGGTTATCGTGGCTGGAAGGATGCCGGATATCCTGTTGAGGAAGACCTCTGAAAGTCTGGATTTATCAATAAGATCGCATGACAAAGTAGCTATACAGGCATAACATTAAAAATATCAAGCCGAGCAGGTCTGGAGTTGTCGTTGGAATTATGGAATCAGTTTGGACGCCTGAGTTGCGTCTTCATTGTGTGTGCTCTGGCAGGATGTAGCAGTCACAGCGATGTGTTATCTCCAAACGTAAAAAATATGCAGCCACCGTCAGTTGTTCTGGCAACGCCATTGCAGGTGACCTATCAGAATGAACTGGCATTGGCGCGTTTGGGTCAGTTACTGGCAACTAATGATCTGAACAGTGAGCAGCGTGCTGCACTTTTTTATGAACGCGGGATGATGTTTGATAAGGTTGGTTTGCGCACCATGGCGCGGATTGATTTTTCCCGGGCATTACGGGAAAAGCCTGATTTTGCCGAAGCATATAATTTTATCGGGGTATATCTGACACAGCAGCAGGATTTTGATAATGCATACGATGCATTTGATTCTGCACTGGAGCTGGCTCCTGGTTATGATTACGCTTATCTGAACCGTGGTATCGCGCTGTATTATGCTCATCGCCCCGAACTTGCCATTAAAGATATGGAAGTTTTCCAGCAACGTAATCCGGGTGATCCTTATCGCGCGTTATGGTTGTTTCTGACTGAAGCGCAGCTGGATCGTAATAAGGCGATGCAGTTGCTGGTCAAACAATACGATGAACAACGTAATGACGAGTGGGGCTGGAATATTGTTAAGGTCTATACCGGTAAGCAGAATCCTGCAGAGTTCATCCGTCGTATCGCTGACAGCACAGACAGTAACCGCCAGTTAGCTGAACGTCTGTGTGAAGCTTATTTCTATCTGGCAAAATTATCGCAGTTGCAGGGTAATACTGATGCCGCTGATGCGTACTTCAAGTTGTCGCTGGCAAATAATGTTTTTGATTTTATAGAACATCGTTATGCGTTGCTTGAGTTGCAGCTGGCTAATCAGGCACCGAACAGTTATCCGGAAGAACTGGATTTTGAAACCGAATAGCTGAGCATTAAATTGTTTAGAAAGAAAGGCATCCATCGGATGCCTTTTCTGTTTACGCGGGGTGAATGGTCATAGCCGTGTTCAGCAAAGCTGCATGCCAGCCACTTGCTGCCAGTACCCGTTACACTCTCTGGCTGGTAATGGATGATGAATTGGACTCTGTAGCTGAGTCTGGAATTTATCGAGCCATGCCAGTGTCTCTGTTTCCGGACTGAGACGGACAACATCAACCAGACCTTCCATCTCTGGCAGCTGGTTGATCAGGTTGTAGCAATGACCTGACTGGGTCTGGATGCCATTCAGGACAAAGACCTGTTCGCCTTCCTGACTGTCAGCGGTGAGTCCTTGCGGATATTGCAGACAGGCCAGCTGGCAATCGTCTTTAGCCCGGTCCAGTGCCCGTGCGGTAAAACAGCGGGCGGAATAAGCCAGCGGCATATGCCCATAGGCGAACACTTCAACTTCAAACTGATCACGCAAACCACGATCAGTGCATTCCTGCAATAATTCCGTCAGCCAGTCACGGGAAAGCTCTACCGGCATCGTCCAGCGTTGCATACCTTTTTTCAGCAGCAGCGCGATCACGTCAGCGTTGTAACAATTGATGGCCGGACCGCAGACAAACGGCACTTTCTGTTCGTAAGCGAGTTGTACCGCACCGAGATCATTGGCCTCGATCATACAACTGCCGTTATCGATCCAGCGTTGCATCTCTTTAAGCTCTGACGGGCTTTGAATTAATGCCAATGTCGAAAGGATCACGCGCTTTCCGGCATTCTGCAGCTCACGCGCCAGATCCATCCAGTCGGTTAATTTCATTTCACGGCGTTTGCTGCAGACGGTTTCACCTAAATAGATATCAGTTGCCACACTTTGGCTGGCTTGCTGATAGAAGGTTTCAACATCTGTTTTTGGCCAGTAATAAAGCAGGGGGCCAAGAGAAAAATGCATGTTAACTCCTTATTGCCACTTCCGGTGATAAGCACCCAGGGTGGTCTGACTACCTTCGGACACAGCTGCTAACTGTTTATCCCATTCACTGCTTACCTGATATTGCGCCGGATTTTTCTTATACGCATCGATCGCGGCCCGCCAGACTTTGGTTACCTGTTCAACATAGGCCGGGCTGCGCTGACGACCTTCGATTTTTACAGAGGTAACGCCGGTTTCAAATAGCTCAGGCAGTAATGACAAGGTATTGAGACTGGTTGGCTCTTCCAGTGTGTGGTAGGTGTTACCATCGACGGCATAACGGCCTTTGCACAAAGTCGGATAGCCGGCATTTTCGCCTGGTTTATAGCGATCAATCAGTACGCCATTCAGCCGTGATTCCAGCCCGTCAGCGGTTTCTTCCCAGCGTACATATTTAGCCGGAGAACAGGCACCAACAGTATTTGGACTTTCACCGGTCAGATAAGATGAAAGGTAACAGCGACCTTCAGCCATGATGCATAAACTGCCAAACGCGAAAACTTCCAGCGGAACATCCGTTTCACGTGACAGCTGCCGGACCTGATGCATGGATAAGACACGGGGCAGAACGACACGCTGGATATTGAAGTTTTCTTTATAAAACCGTACTGCGGCACCGTTAGTCGCAGAGGCCTGCACGGAGAGATGGATCTCCTGCTCCGGATAATGCTGGTGGGTATAATCGAGCACTGCAATATCCGCAATGATCAGCGCATCAGCACCAAGATCAACTGCCCGATCAACGGCGGCTTGCCAGCGCTGAGAACTACCCGGATGGGCAAAGGTATTGATGGCGACATGTAATTTCCGCTGATGCTGGTGGACATACTCCACCGCCCGCTGCAGTTTTTTGTCATCAAAATTCAGCCCGGCAAAGTGGCGGGCATTGGTATCATCTTTAAAGCCGATATAAACCGCATCTGCGCCATTATCAATGGCTGTCTTGAGAGCAGGTAAATTTCCTGCCGGACACAATAGCTCCATGGTTTTACTCTTATGATGAGAATCGTTCCATTGTAAGCATTCAGACGATATGACTTTTTGACCTGACCCCATATTCGCCCTGTCTCAATTCCGACAATTTAGCTTAAGTTTGATATGGGGCAGGATGTTGGCATGTTTGCTGTGATTAGATGCCCGGCATTGGTTAAAGGAGCCTTTATGTTGCTGAAAAATTTACATCACAAACTGGTAATGCAAATGCCGCAGTTACTGCGTCTGCCGGTTTCGCTGATCCCGTTCTCCGCTAAAAAATCTGTCATGGTTTTTATCCTGCAACGCATTTTTAAAGAAGCGCTGACCGACGGTGATTTTGATTTTCTGGAAGAACGCTTTCTGAAAGTGTCAGTGGATGATTTGCAGCTGAGCTGTTTTATTACGCTGCAACAAGGAAAGCTACTGGTGCTGGAACAGAATGACACCTGTGATGTAAGTTTTGCTGCCGGGCTGAATGATTTGATCCTGATCGCCGGACGTAAAGAAGATCCGGACAGTCTGTTTTTCCAGCGCCGTCTGCGTATTGAAGGCGACACCGAACTGGGACTGGAAGTGAAGAACCTGATCGACAGTCTGGATCTGGATGAATTGCCAAAAATTATCCGTCTGGCACTGAATGATCTGGCGCTGTTTGTGCAGAAGGGTATTCAGATACCTGAGATAGCCGGAGAGCGCGCTGCTACCATCTGATTATGTTAGCATGCGCGCAGACAAGGCATAACAGGTAGTCATAATGCTGGAAAATATACGAATTATCCTGGTTAACACCTCTCACACTGGCAACATTGGTTCTGCCGCCCGGGCGATGAAAACCATGGGGTTGTCACAACTGGTGCTGGTTGATCCGGTTCAGCCGCCCGATGAGAAATCGACCGCACTGGCAGCGGGGGCCAATGATATTCTGGCTAATCTGCGCATTGTACCGACACTGGCTGAGGCTATATCTGATTGTTCACTGGTGATCGGTACCAGTGCCCGTTCCAGAACACTGAGCTGGCCTATGCTTGATCCGCGTCAGGCTGGTCAGCTACTGGCAGATGGTGCGCTGAATAAAACGGTAGCCCTGGTATTTGGCCGTGAGCGTACCGGGCTGACGAATGAAGAACTGCAGCAATGCCACTATCACGTCAATATTCCGGCTAATCCGGAATACAGTTCGTTAAATGTGGCGATGGCGGTGCAGACGCTTTGTTACGAGATCAGAATGTCCTGGCTGGCACAGCAGGAAACCGTTGTATCCCCGGCAGATGAAAATGAGTATCCGCCACAGGCATCAATGGAACTGTTTTATACCCATCTGGAAGAGACATTACGCCAGACGCAGTTTCTGCATTCCGATCATCCGGGACATGTGATGATGCGGCTACGCCGGATGTTTACCCGCTTACGGCCGGATAATAACGAGCTGAATATTTTGCGCGGGATATTAACATCTGTGCAGAAAAAGTTACGGAATAGTTGAGCGTTTTAGTAGGAATAATACTTGACTGAAAAAGTAGGACATGACAGCATGAGCCTATCATAAACGGACAGGTATGCAAGCCATGAGACTGACTTCTAAAGGACGCTATGCGGTAACAGCTATGCTGGATGTTGCCTTACATGCTGAGCTGGGGCCGGTACCTTTGGCGGATATTTCCGAAAGACAGGGGATTTCTCTTTCCTATCTTGAACAGCTTTTTGCGCGTTTGCGCAAGAACGGGCTGGTATCCAGCGTGCGTGGTCCCGGTGGTGGTTATCGCCTTGGTGCAGATGCTGATCAAATTGCGGTTGGTAAAATTATTGCAGCAGTGAACGAATCAGTAGATGCTACCCGCTGTCACGGCGAAAGCGGTTGCCAGGGTGGAGTGCAATGTCTGACCCATTCGTTATGGCGTGATCTGAGTGCCCGGATCAGTGATTTCCTGAATGAAATTACTCTCGGTGAACTCGTGCGTCAGGCAGAAGTGAAGCGCATCGCCGAACAACAGAACAAACATCAGAACTCTGCCCAGTCACAACGTAAACCAATGATGACTGCAGATTCAATTATCGAAAGTTTAATGGAGTAAATGATGAAACTCCCGATTTATCTTGATTATTCAGCAACTTGCCCTGCAGATCCTCGTGTTGCTGAAAAGATGATGCAATGTTTAACCCTGGACGGCAATTTCGGTAACCCGGCATCCCGTTCACACCGTTTCGGCTGGCAGGCCGAAGAATCGGTTGATGAAGCGCGTAACCATGTTGCTGATTTGATTGGTGCTGATCCCCGTGAAATCGTCTTTACTTCCGGCGCTACCGAATCAAACAACCTGGCAATCAAAGGTGCTGCTCATTTCTATGTGAAGCAGGGTAAGCACATCATTACCTGCAAAACCGAACATAAAGCTGTACTGGATACCTGCCGTCATCTGGAATCGGAAGGTTACGAGGTAACTTACCTTGACCCGCAATCAGACGGTTTGCTTACTTTGCCGCAGATTGAAGCAGCCATGCGTCCGGATACTATTCTGGTCAGCATCATGCACGTGAATAATGAAATCGGTGTGATCCAGGATCTGGCGGCTATTGGTGAGTTATGCCGTGCCCGCAAAATTCTGTTCCATGTCGATGCAGCGCAGAGTGCAGGTAAAGTCGATATTGATGTCAATGCGATGAAAATTGACCTGCTGTCACTGTCTGCACATAAAGTTTATGGCCCGAAAGGTATCGGTGCTCTGTATGTCCGCCGTAAACCACGTGTTCGTCTGGAAGCCCAGATGCACGGTGGTGGTCACGAGCGTGGTATGCGTTCCGGTACACTGGCAACCCATCAGATCGTTGGTATGGGTGAAGCGTTCCGCATTGCTAAAGCTGAAATGGCTGAAGAGTCAGTTCGTATCAAAGCCCTGCGTGACCGCCTGTATAATGGCCTGAAAGATATTGAACAAGTGTTTGTGAACGGCTCAACAGAACACCGTGTTGCCGGCAACCTGAATATCAGCTTCGCTTATGTGGAAGGTGAGTCACTGATGATGGCGCTGAAAGATCTGGCGGTTTCATCCGGTTCAGCTTGTACCTCTGCCAGTCTGGAACCTTCCTATGTACTGCGTGCATTAGGCCTGAACGATGAACTGGCTCACAGCTCTATCCGTTTCAGTATTGGTCGTTTCACGACAGAAGAAGAAATTGATTACGCAATTGGTCTGATTCGTAATTCCATCGGTAAATTACGTGATCTGTCACCGTTGTGGGACATGTTTAAAGAAGGGATTGACCTCAGCAAGGTCGAGTGGGTTAGTCACTGATAGTTAGGGGAATATATTATGGCTTACAGTGAAAAAGTTATTGATCATTACGAACACCCGCGCAATGTTGGTTCCTTCGATAAGGATGACCCAAGCGTTGCAACCGGCATGGTCGGTGCTCCGGCCTGTGGTGACGTGATGAAACTGCAGCTGAAAGTGAATGAACAAGGCGTTATTGAAGATGCCAAGTTCAAAACCTATGGTTGTGGTTCTGCTATTGCTTCCAGCTCTTTAGTCACCGAATGGGTGAAAGGCAAGACGCTGGACGAAGCAGCCGCCATCAAAAATACAGATATTGCTGAAGAGTTAGCGTTACCGCCGGTGAAAATTCACTGTTCTATTTTGGCTGAAGATGCTATCAAAGCAGCGATTGCTGATTACAAGCATAAAAAAGGTTTGAATTAAGTTTAGTAAGGTAGGGACATATGGCTATTACATTATCGGACGCAGCTGCAGAACGCGTAACCCGCTTTCTCACTAATCGTGGTAAAGGTGTGGGATTACGGCTTGGCGTTAAAACATCCGGCTGTTCCGGTATGGCCTATGTTCTGGAGTTCGTTGATGAAGTAACTGATGAAGATCAGGTATTTGACGATAAAGGTGTCAAGGTAATCATTGATGCCAAAAGCCTGGCTTATCTGGATGGTACCGAGCTTGATTTCGTCAAAGAAGGTCTGAATGAGGGCTTCAAGTTCAACAACCCGAATGTTAAAGACGCCTGCGGGTGTGGTGAAAGTTTCACCGTTTAATCATCCGTCAGAAGCGTAATGCGAATTCGACTCGCTTACTGCACTGTTACATGATAAAAGGCGCATTCAGGCGCCTTTTTATTTATGTCCCCAGAGAGAATAGCTTGTGAATTATTTTGAGTTATTTCAGATCCCGGTATCGCTGTCAGTGGATACAACCGAACTGGCAGTACGATATCGCGAGCTGCAAAAACAATTTCATCCGGATAATGTTGCTACACAATCCGACGCGATCAAGCTCGAATCCATGCAGAAAACGGTGGAGATCAACAGCGCCTATAATACGCTGAAGCAACCACTGGCCTGTGCGGAATATATGCTGGTGTTGCAGGGTATCGATCTGCGCAATGAACAACATACGGTAAAAGATACGGCTTTTCTGATGGAACAGCTGGAGTGGCGTGAAGAGCTGGATGATCTGCAGAAAAAGCCGGATGAGGCTGTAATCAGCCGGTTTCAGAGCAGGGTGAAACAGCATTACCAGCGGTATTTCCAGTCACTGGAACAACAGCTTGCTGATGAGCAATACCACGAAGCGGCAGATACGTTACGTAAATTAAAGTTTGTCCGGAAGATGAAAGATGAACTGGATAAGCTGGAAGAGTTGCTCTTTGATTTATAATGGATAAGGTATGTTTCTGTGCATACCGATGAGGTCTAGAGATACGTTATGGCGTTATTGCATATCGCGGAACCCGGACTGAGTGCCGCTCCGCATCAGCAAAAGTGGGCGGTAGGCATTGATCTGGGAACAACGAACTCACTGGTTGCCGTTGTTCGTAGTGGTGTCGCTGAAACACTGAAAGATGAACAGGGAAGGGACATACTGCCTTCAGTCGTTCGTTATCTTCCTGATGGTCTGCAAGTCGGTGCAGAAGCCAAGCATGCTGCAGCGGAAGATCCGCTCAACACGATTCAGTCTGTTAAGCGCTTTATGGGTAAGGCACTGTCTGACATTACCCAGACCAATCTGCCGTATCAGTTCACTGGTGCCGATAAAGGGCTGGTGCATATCAATACCTGTCAGGGTGAAGTTAACCCGGTTCAGGTTTCCGCCGAGATCTTAAAAGCACTGCAACTGCGGGCGACCGAAGCATTGAGTGCCGAGCTTGATGGCGTGGTGATCACCGTTCCTGCCTATTTTAATGATGCTCAGCGTCAGGCAACCAAAGATGCCGCCCGTCTGGCAGGTATGCATGTATTACGTCTGCTGAATGAGCCGACTGCTGCTGCCGTTGCTTATGGTCTGGATTCCGGTCAGGAAGGCGTGATCGCGGTTTATGATCTGGGTGGTGGTACTTTCGATATTTCTATCCTGCGCTTGCATCAGGGCGTATTTGAAGTAATGGCCACTGGCGGTGATTCCGCGCTGGGTGGCGATGATTTTGATCATCTGCTGGCTGACTGGATCGCAGAGCAAGCCAATCTGATTGCACCATTTACACCGCAGGTTCAGCGTCAGCTGCTTGATCTGGCCTGTGATGTGAAGCAACAGCTGAGTGCTCAGGATACGGTTGCTGTCTCATTTGCCCAATGGTCCGGCAGTATTGATCGTACTCAGTTCGAAGAACTGATCACCCCTCTGGTGAAGAAGACACTGATGTCATGCCGCCGGGCAATCAAAGATGCCGGTGTTGAAGCGGATGAAGTGCTGGAAGTTGTGATGGTCGGTGGTTCTACCCGTGTTCCGCTGGTACGTCAGCTGGTTGGCGACTTCTTTGGCCGGACACCATTGACCAGTATCGATCCGGATAAAGTCGTGGCGGTGGGTGCTGCCATTCAGGCCGATATTCTGGTGGGTAACAAACCTGAATCTGAAATGCTGCTGCTGGATGTCATTCCGCTTTCTTTGGGTCTGGAAACCATGGGTGGACTGGTTGAGAAGATCATTCCGCGTAACACCACGATACCGGCAGCCCGTGCTCAGGATTTTACGACCTTTAAAGATGGTCAGACGGCCATGATGATCCATGTCTTGCAGGGCGAACGTGAACTGGTCAGTGATTGCCGGTCTCTGGCGCGTTTTGTTCTGAAAGGTATTCCGCCACTGGCGGCCGGCGCTGCGCATATCCGGGTGACCTTCCAGGTTGATGCTGATGGTCTGTTATCGGTCAGTGCCATGGAAAAAAGTACCGGTGTGCAAGCTGCGATTGAGGTGAAACCTTCCTACGGGTTGCAGGAAGAAGACATGCTCAGAATGCTGCGTGAGTCTGTTGAATTTGCCGAAAAAGACATCAAAGCCCGTATGCTGGTGGAGCAGAAGGTAGAAGCTGACCGCGTGCTGGAAAGTCTGCGTCAGGCGCTGAGTAAAGATGGTGATGCATTATTGTCACCGGAAGAGCGCAGCGTGATTGATGATGCCATACAGAATTTAGTGAATATCCAGCAGGGCGATGATACTGACGCCATTAAAGCAGCAATCACTGCGCTGGATGAAGCAACCAGTGAGTTTGCAGCCAGACGAATGGATACTTCTATCCGTCAGGCATTGCAGGGACATAAGATTGACGAGGTGAATTGATGCCGAAAATTGTATTTTTACCCCACGAGAAGCTGTGTCCGGATGGCATGGTTGTGGATGCAGCGGAAGGTGAAACTATTCTGGATGTTGCTCTTGCACACGGCATTAATATTGAACATGCCTGTGAAAAATCCTGTGCCTGCACCACCTGTCATTGCATCATCAGAGAAGGCTTTGATTCACTGGAACCGAGTGATGAACTTGAAGACGACATGCTGGATAAAGCCTGGGGTCTGGAGCCGGAATCGCGTCTGGGTTGCCAGGCTCGTGTTGCTGATGAAGATTTGACGGTGGAAATTCCGAAGTACACGATCAATCTGGCTTCTGAACAACACTAATTTGTTACATGAAAATGGAGCAACAGCGTGACCTGAAGTGGTAACCTGTTGCTCCATTTGTATTTTCAGGATATCGGAAAAAATCATGACAACATCCATGGCTGTTATTCTGGTAGAAGCACCCGCTGATGCCTGCTGGGGTGAGAACGCTTTAATCAGTTTTAATCAGGGTTCTGCATTCATTCACCTCACTGGTTCATCATCTGACTGGTTACGCCTGATCCAGCGCGCAGGTCGCCGTCTGGATGGTCAGGGCATTAAACAACTGTCTCTGGTTGGCGATGAATGGGATGCGGAACGTCGTTATGCATTTTGTCAGGGCTTCTATAATCCGCGTGGCGGACAACAGCTTGATCTTGGCGACATGAGCGCGGAAGAACAACAGCAGCTGGATGCCTTACTGGAAACAACCCGCTGGATCCGCGAGATCACCAACGCAACGCCGGAAAATTTATATCCGACAGCATTAGCGACTGAAGCGGCCAAGTTTGTGGCTAAACAGGCACCCGAATACGTTAATTATCATATTCTTTCCGGCGAGGCGCTGAAGGAGCTGGGTTACACCGGTATCTACAATGTTGGCCGCGGCAGCGCGCATGAACCGGCATTTCTGAAGCTCGATTACAATCCGACCGGCGATCTGGAAGCACCGATCACTGCCTGTCTGGTGGGCAAAGGCATCACGTTTGACTCCGGTGGCTACAGTCTGAAAGAGTCGGACATGATGTTACCGATGAAATCAGATATGGGTGGTGCCGCTATGCTGGCGGGTGCGCTGGCACTGGCGATCCGTCAGGGCTTAAATCACCGTGTACAGCTGATGCTCTGCTGTGCGGAGAATCTGGTCAGCGGTAATGCGTTCAAACTGGGCGATATTCTGACTTACCGTAATGGTGTCAGCGTCGAGGTGCTGAATACCGATGCGGAAGGTCGTCTCGTTCTGGCTGATGGCTTGCTGGATGCCAGTGCAACCGGCGCGCCGTATATTCTTGATGCGGCAACCCTGACCGGGGCGGCGAAAGTAGCATTGGGACGCGATTATCATGCCGTGTTCAGCTTGCAGGATGAACAGGCGCAGGCTGTTGTTACGTGTGCGAAAGCGGAAAATGAAAAGGCGTGGCCATTACCGCTGGAACCATGGCATACCACGCAATTAACGTCTTCTTATGCGGATATCGGCAACGTGTCTTCAGCTGAAGGAACGGCAGGTGCTACGACTGCAGCGGCTTTCCTTTCAAAATTCGTTCGTGAAGATGTGAAAGGCTGGGTGCATATGGACCTGTCTGCTTCATTCCAGAAAAATGCCAATGATTTGTGGGCTCCGGGTGGAAAAGGCCATGGTGTACGAACCATTTCCCGCTGGCTGCGGTCATTAAAATAGTTTCTCATTCAGCGCCGTAACCTCCGAGGTTGCGGCGTTATCCTCCGGCGTATTTCTCTCTTCCTGCAACAAATGTTCTAAAATCAGATCAACTTATCATTAACACAATATTTTCAATTGCAGCACATCCTGTTTCGTCATAACTTAGTAAACAAATAGAAATATCGATGATGATACAAGGACATAGCATGACGATCGAACGCACTTTCTCAATCATCAAACCAGATGCAGTAGCAAAGAATATTATTGGTGAGATTTATCATCGCTTTGAGTGCGCAGGTTTGCATATCATTGCTGCAAAAATGCTGCATTTATCTCAGGAGCAGGCAGCCGGTTTTTATGCTGAACATAAAGGGAAGCCATTTTACGATAACCTGCTGAAATTTATGACATCAGGACCAATAGTTGTGCAAGTACTGGAAGGCCAGGATGCGATCCGCCGCCATCGTGAATTACTGGGTAGCACTGATCCTGAAAAGGCACAGGCAGGAACGATACGCGCGGATCATGCGATCTCGGTTACCCAGAATGCGGTACATGGTTCTGATTCAGCAGAGTCTGCAGCCCGTGAAATTGAGTTTTTCTTTACTGACGATGAAATCTGCCCGCGTACACGCTGATTATTCCACGATCCATTGAGATCACCTGATATAATCGCATTTATATCAGGTGGTTGAAGATGCGCTTTTTCACTTCAGCCAGCCAGTTCGTTCTTTGCATCCGACCCGGAAACTATCCGTCAGTGTTCTATTCAGAGTTTTTCATGTAGTGTTTTCTGAATGCGCTGAACAGAGCAACAGGAGTCTGAAACATTATCATGATACCAATCCGGAAATTGCTACCAGTCATATTGTGCGGCTTTTTTTCATCTAATGTGGCTTATGCGGCGACAGCTGCGGAAAGCGCGCCTGCACAGACTGATATTCTGGCTACACATATCTCTGCTGATTACCCATCCGGTCCGGGTGGTTCTACGGATTCATTCCCGACATTCAACCGTGCTATGTGGTGGTTTAACTATGACATTCTGGATAAGAATGTTCTGAGACCGGTGGTGCATGGTTATGTGGAATGGGTTCCTGCTCCGTTCCGTACCGGTGTCAGCAATTTTGTCGCTAACCTGGATGAGCCTAACAATACGGTAAATAACCTGCTGCTCGGTGAGTTTAAGCATTCCGGTGCCAGTCTGGCCCGCTTCTCGCTGAATTCGACTGTGGGCATGCTGGGGCTGTTTGATATCGCAACCGATATGGGCATTGACCGGCGTGAAATGAGTATGTCGACGGTATTAGGCCGGGCGAAAATGACACAAGGGCCGTACTTTATGATCCCGGTGGCCGGTCCGATGACCGTACGTAGCGGAATTGGTCAGCTGGTTGATAATATGTATTGGCCATACAGTTATCTGACAACTCCGGTGACCATTGCGAAATTTGCAATTTCTGGTCTGGATGCACGCTCTAAAGTGATCGATCAGGAAGCAATTATTGATAATGCCTTTGATCCGTATATCACGACCCGGGATTTTTACCTGCAGTATCAGGAAGCGAAAGTTCAGGGCAAAAAAGCAGCTAAAATGGGCAGCAAGAGCGATGCTGAAACAGATGCTGAGGTCGAAAAGTATCTGGAAGAGATTGATAACTAAATGAACAAGGCGTAACCATTGCGGTTACGCCTTTTGTCATTCTGCAGGACAGATTATTTCAGGTAGTCGAGATAAGGTGACTGCCGGGAGATCATCAGATCAACCAGTTCCGGGATGCAGCGGCATTTATCGTTCACTGAATCAACCAGCAATGCCTGTATTACCAGTTCACGCGACTGATTCAGAACCGCTTCTGCGGTCAGATCATGGATTGCCACCTGATTAGCCAACAAACCACCGATACCTGCCGGCATTTCCAGCTGAATGCCATGCACGCCTTTGCTGTCGATAATCGCTGGCACTTCAACAGAGATGAATTCCGGTAGCTGTCTGATATAACCTTTGTTAGGAATATTGACGGCAGCTTCTTCATAACCGGCATTGGTGAGTATGCCTTCAATGATTGGTACTACACGTTCTTTGAGTTTCAGTTCGATTTTCGGCTCAACGTGACCCAGGTAGTTACGATAGAAGGCGTAGAAATCGAGGATACCGCGATGATCGCTTACGTCATATGCCCAGCGGATGTACTCGCCAAAGTGGCTGTCACCGGTAATAGGCAGATAGTTGAATTTCTCCAGTATTTCTTTAAACAGTGTTCTGTCTGCCCATGGGTAAGCGCTGTCGATCCCACCCATTGCATCCCGCTCGGTAGCACCTTCGGTTTCAATCAGTTTTCCATGTTTGCGGGTATAGCTCAGGATATCGGCAAAACCCGGTAATTTTTCAAAATAGGCGGGGGCTTTGGCGCGGATATCAGCGTAGGCATCTTTGCCTGAGTCACGGTAATTGGCATCGAGCAGCACACTGAAATGGTTCAGACCACCGGCGCGTACGGCCAGATTGCTGAATGGTGTATTCAGAATTTCAGGCAGATAACGTTCCAACGATGCAATTTCATGGCACATGCCGACAAAGTTCAGTTCCGGGAACTTACGGTGTACGGTAGTGCAGATCCGACTCATCGGATTGGAGTAGTTGAAGATCCAGGCATCAGGGCAGATAGCAGCGATATCTTCACAGATCGCCAGAATTGGCGGAATAATGCGCAGGGAATGGAACAGACCGCCCGGACCGCCATTCTCGCCGTAAACCTGTTTAATGCCGTATTGCAGCGGTATTTGCCAGTCCATATCCCACAGGGCAAAACGATCACCAACTTCAATGGAGATCATGATGAAGCCGGCACCTTTCAGGGCTTCTTTTCTGTTTGTGGTAGCGTTGATGGTGAAGGGCAGATCTTGCTCCGCAACAAACTTGCGGGCAGTTGCTTCGGTTAATGCCAATGCTTTCGGGTTGATGTCGTGTAATACGATTTCACTGCCTGCCAGTGTTGTGCTCTGGAAAATATCACCCAGTGTGCCATAACCAAACTGAGCACTGCCTGCACCGATAAGGACGATCTTGGTTGTCATGAAATTCTCTCCTGAAAAACAGTTTTGGTGAAAAACCCTGGTTGCAAGCGATATTAGAGAGTGCGCAGCCATATCGGAAATGGTACTTTTTCGCTTATCGATTGATTAAATCAATTCCATAACCAAGAGCTGTGATCATGGACAAGGTTTTACGGCAATTCCTCGAAGTAGCCACTCTCAAAAATGTGACACATGCGGCAAACAAACTTTGCATGAATCAATCCACCCTGAGTATCAATATTAAACGGCTGGAAGAATCACTCGGTGTGCCGTTGCTCATCCGGTCTTCCAGTGGCGTGGAGCTGACTGAATTCGGACATGTTGTCCTGGAAGAGGCGCGCATCATGCAGCGTCTGCATGACAATACACTAACCAGAATTGAGTTTTTGAAAGAGCGTCTGGAGCGTGAGCTGAAAGTAGGATCGGGCCATGCGGAGTGGCATCTGTTTGTCCGTGACAGTGTCAGAACCTACCGGCAGCGGCATCCCTCGGCAAATATCCATACTGAGGTCGGGAATAATCTGCGTCTTATGGATCAGCTGCTGAGTGGTGATCTTGATCTTTCTGTGGGGAATGAGATTTACGGTCTTAACCGCAATGCAGGCGTACTTTTTATTCCGCTGTATCAGGTAACCAATAAAGCGTTTGTCAGATCGACACATCCGCTGGCATTACGGTCATGTACAGCTGATGATTTGAAGGATTATCCGGCAATACATCTGACACCGAATGAAAGCCGTTATTACCACGTAATGGATGAGTTATACCTTAAGGAATATGGCGGCTCGGTACATATGGCGGAAAAAATCGTTTATTCCAGTAATACGATGGAGGCATGCATTGAAACGCTGGAAGGAACCAATGCGATCTTGTTTTTTCCGGGTAGTATGGAGAGTTATTTCAGCCAGTTTGACATTGTCAGCCTGCAGCTTACAGAAAATCAGAAAACCAATTCAATCGGGATCTATATGTTGCGTGAGCGACATGAAGATCCGCAACTCAGCGATATGTTGCAACTGATGCAGCACAATCTGAAAGAAAGGCGGCATCTGCTGGCATAACCCTCAATACCGGATCCCGGCATTGAGGGAAACACCATCACCAGACCGGCTGACAAATATACGGGTTGCTGACACGCTCATGACCCAGCGTAGACATAGGGCCGTGACCGGGGATGAATTTGACATCATCGCCGAGAGGTAAGAGTTTCGTGGTGATGGCGTTGATCAGGTCGGTGTGGTTGCCCTGAGGGAAATCCGTCCGGCCAATGGAGCCGTTAAACAGTACGTCACCGACGATCGCCAGCTGGCTTTCTGCATGATAAAAAACCACATGACCCGGTGTATGTCCCGGACAATGCAGCACCTGCAACTCAAGATTACCGACGGTGACGGTATCTGTTTCCGTCAGCCAGTTATCCGGTGTGAACATATCGGTGTGTGCAAAACCAAACATCTCAGATTGCGCGGGCAGGGCATTTAACCAGAAAGCATCGGCCTGATGCGGTCCGATGATCGGGCAACCGGTACGTTTGCGCAGTTTGTCTGCGCCGCCGACATGATCAAGATGACCGTGGGTCAGTAACAGCTTGGTCAGCGTGAGATTATTTTTCTCTACTGCCTGCAGCAGTTTTTCGATGTCACCACCCGGATCAATAAGTGCTGCCTGACGTGTTTCATCGCACCACAGCAGAGTGCAGTTTTGCTGGAAGGCAGTTACGGGAATGATCTGATACTGCAGCATGAAGAAGTCCTGTAATTCATTTTTCCCAAATGGTAACCATGAGCATGATGGAATGCCACTATTACCAGTCGATACCTTTCTGCGCTTTGATGCCGCTGTCGAAGGCATGTTTGACGTTTTTGATTTCACTGACGGTGTCCGCTATCTCCAGCAGAGCCCGATGGCAGCCACGTCCGGTGATGATCACATGCTGGTGCAGTGGCCGGTTAGTCAATGCGGTGACAACATCATCCACATCAAGATAGTGATAGGCGACCATATAGGTCAGTTCATCTAATAACACGACGTCGTAGTCATCAGATGCCAGCATCCGCTTTGCTTCCTGCCAGACGCCTTGTGCTGCCAGTTGATCTTTTTCGCGGTTTTGTGTTTCCCAGGTAAAGCCGGTTGCCATGATATGAAATTCAACGCCGACTTTTTGTAATAATGCCCGTTCACCACATTCCCAGGTGCCTTTGATAAATTGCACCACACCGGCATTCAGACCATGACCGACAGCACGTGTTACGGTGCCAAAGCCGGAGGTGCTTTTACCTTTGCCATCACCGGTGATCACAATCATGAGCCCGCGCTCATCCTGTGCGGCAGCAATACGGGCATCCACTTTTTCTTTCAGTCGTTGCTGGCGGGCCTGATATCGTTGCTGGCGTTCGCTGTTATCTTCCATTTAATTACTCCGGTCAGATGGCGGGGGATGGCCGCCCAATAAAGCGGATTTGCGGATAAATACCATCCTCTGTGTAGAGGATCTGTATCCGGGTTATTGAGCCGTAATCAATCCGCAGGCGCTGATAATAGTCAGCTGATTGCCAATCTACGGATAAAAGCTGCGCGAGGATCATTCGTATCACGCCAGCATGCGTAACGATCAGCGTGTGAGTCCCCCGGCATTGCTGTAACAACGTTTGCCATGCCTGTTCAACCCGGGTTTTAAAAGCAAGTAACGATTCGCCCTCCGGTGGTGTTACTTCTGCCGGCGTTTTCCAGAAATTCTCCAGTGCCGGCCAGCAGTGTTGCAGTTCATCAAACGAATGACCGTCCCAGTCACCAAAATTCATTTCCTGCAATAAATGATCGGTATTCAGCTGCAGTGAATGCCGCTGGCTGTAGTCTTTGGCAAAACGGTGACAACGCTGAAGAGGGGAACTGATAACCTGCTGATATTGCAGATCAACACTCACCGACTGCTGCATCTGACGTAACCCTGATTCATTCAGGGCTATGTCTGTGTGTCCGTATAATCCCGGTTCACCGGCAACAGTGCCGTGACGCAGCAAATCAATAATTGCGCTCTGATAGGATGAATTCATCGGTGTTTCTCTTTTCATCAGAGCGTTACACCGGCACTCTCAAAGCTGGCCATATTGTTATAGAACTCAGCCGCAGAGCGCAGCAGGGGTAAGGCTACTGCAGCACCTGTACCTTCACCCAGACGTAATCCCAGTTGCAGCAATGGTGTTGCGCCAAGAGCTTCCAGCATGGCTTGATGGCCTTGCTCACCGGAGCAGTGTGCGAACAGCATGTAATCGCGGCAGGCAGGAGCGAATTTCGTCGCCAGTAATGCAGATGCGGTAGTGATGAAACCATCTACCAGGATGCTGATCCCAGCTTCTGCGGCACCTAACATTGCCCCAGTGATTTGCGCAATCTCAAAACCACCAGCTTCCTGCAATACATTGAGCGGATCATTCCGGCTGCCGATGCGTGCCAGGGCAGTTTCTGTAATAGCAATCTTGTGTTTAAGCTGAGAGTCGCTGATCCCGGTACCACGGCCAACGCATTCTGCCGCCGGTTTGTTCATCAGTGCGGCCATAATGCAGGATGCGGGTGTCGTGTTACCAATGCCCATTTCGCCAAAAGCCAGCAGATTACTGCCTTCTGCGGCGAGCTGTTTCGCCAGTCGGCGGCCATATTCCAGTGCCAGCAGGACTTCTTCTTCAGTCATGGCTGGTTCTTTGGCCAGATTACGGGTGCCGGCACCGATACGCTGAATAATCAGGCGATCATCGTTGATCGGTGTTTTAATGCCGGTATCAACGACTTTTAATGCCATGTTATTGGCGTTGCAAAGACAGTTAATGGCGGCGCCACCGGCCAGAAAGTTCAGTACCATCTGACGTGTGACATCACTGCTGGTCAGGCTGACTTTTTCTTCTGAAACGCCATGATCACCGGCAAAAACCAGCATAGTAGGCTGATTGATCGTGATTTCCGGAGTGCCCTGGATCATGGCTAACTGATGGGCCGTGTCTTCCAGGAGGCCTAAGGCACCCAGCGGTTTGGTTTTCATATTGATTTTGTGCAGGATGGCGTCACTGTTTTTCCGTGAGACCGGTTTGATATCCCATGAAGTGCTCATTTTTTCCCTTTTATTTATATTTTGTGTAAACCAGTAAAAAAATAAAACCAATGCAGATGGATACCCGCATTGGTTCAGATAGTTATTATATGGCGCGGATGACAAGCCCTTTCAGGTAGTAACCTTCCGGATAAGGGGTGGCAATCGGGTGATCGGCGGCCTGAGTCATGCGCTCCAGGATCTGTGCTTCCCGGCCTGCATCCAGCGCGGCGTCTGCGACAATTTTCTGGAACAGTTCGGACGTCATCAGCCCGGAGCAGGAGAATGTCAGCAGGATACCTTCCGGATTCAGCAGCTGGAAGGCGAGCAGGTTGATATCTTTATAACCGCGGCATGCGCCAATCAACTGTGCTTTGTTCTCTGCGAATTTAGGCGGATCAAGCACGATCATGTCAAACTTTTCTCCGCGCTCACGATATTCACGCAGTAGTTTGAACACATCCTGTTTTTCAAAACGGGCTTTGGATAAATCCAGTTTATTCAGGGACGCGTTATGTTTTGCCAGTTCCAGCGCTGATTCAGAAACGTCAACGTTAATGACTTCTTTGGCACCGCCTTGCAGAGCGTAGACACCAAAACCACCGGTATAGCAGAAACAGTTCAGTACGCGGCGATCTTTGGCATAACGGCCGGCGATGGCCCGGTTATCGCGCTGGTCCAGATAAAAACCGGTTTTATGACCGCCTTTGATATCAACACTGATTTTAATACCGTTGTTTTCTTCAATAACCAGCTCATCAGGAGGCACTGCGCCATACAGCACGCCAGTGCGCTCTTCGAGACCTTCTTTCTTGCGAACGGCAACGTCAGAACGCTCGTAGATAGAACACGCAGGATAAAGCTGCTGCAGTGCACTGATCAGTTCATGCCGGTGATACTCAGCACCACTGGAAAGCAACTGACAGACCAGATGATTGTTGTAGCGATCGATAGTGATCCCCGGCAGCAGATCTGATTCTGCGGCAACCAGACGATAAGCTGACAGTCCCTGACGGGAGATAAGTAATTCGCGGCCGCGCTGTGCCTGTTGCAAACGACGCACAAAAAAATCGGTATCTATCTGTTCATCTTGTTTGAATGTCCAGACTCGAAGCCGGATCTGAGAATCAGGCGACCATGCTCCGCGTGCTAACCATTTACCGCGCTGATCGACGATATCTACCGGCTCACCTGCTTCTGGTTTGCCTTTTACTTTGTCGATAGCTTTGGAAAAAATCCATGGATGACGGCGCAGCAGGGATTTTTCCCGATCTTTTTGCAGAAAAACGGTAGTGCTCATTAGGAGGCTCTGGTAAAAAAACAGGGCAACTATTGTAGCTGTCCCTGTTTTGAAACTCCAATGATCACATCAGGATTACGAGGGAAATTAAGCGCCATTCCAGCGTTTGAATAGCACGCTGGCGTTTACCCCGCCAAAGCCAAAGCCATTGGAAATAGCATATTCAATCGGCATTTTGCGGGCGGCACCGTGAACAATATCGACACCTTCGGCAAACGGATCGGCGTGCTCCAGATTGCGGGTGGCCGGGGCGATCTGATCGCGGATCGCCAGTATCGTGAAGATGGCTTCAATGCCGCCGGCAGCGCCTAAGAGGTGTCCGGTTGCTGATTTGGTCGAGGTTACGGCAATCTTATTCTCTGTGCCGAAAATGGTTTTGATGGCGGCCAGTTCACCTTTATCACCGACAGGCGTTGAGGTGGCATGTGCATTCAGATGCTGGATTTGGGAAGGTTCAATACCCGCCTGACGAATAGCGGTGGCCATGGCGCGACGTGCTCCATCACCGTTTTCCGGGCCGGCCGTCAGATGATAAGCGTCCGCACTGGTGCCATAGCCGACTAATTCCGCAATCGGTGTCGCACCGCGCGCCAGAGCATGCTCCAGCGATTCGATCACCAGCAGCCCGGCACCTTCGCCCATGACAAAACCGTCACGGTTCAGATCAAAAGGGCGTGATGCCTGATCCGGCGTATCATTAAATGAGGTTGATAATGCACGGGCGGCAGCAAAGCCAGCAAGGCTCACCCGATCTATGCATGCTTCAGCTCCGCCACAAACAGCAATATCGGCTTCACCATTGCGGATCATTCTGGCTGCATCACCGATTGCCTGAACACCGGCGGCACAGGCCGTTACCGGTGCACCAAGTGGACCTTTAAAACCAAAATTAATAGAGACATGACCCGCCGCCATATTCACCAGAAATGAAGGAATGGTGAACGGAGATAAACGGCGGGGGCCTTTATTATCCGTAGTTCTTACAGCATCTGCGATGGCAGGGAACCCGCCAACACCTGAAGCAATGATGGTTGCGGTGCTCTCCTGTTCTTCCGGTGTATTCGCAACCCAGCCTGCCTGTGCTAATGCTTCTTTGGCGGCCGCGATAGCAAACATGATGAAGCGATCCATCTTCTTCTGCTCTTTCACCGGGATCACGTCATCAGGATTGAAGCCGGCTTCCGCATCCTCTTCCCTGGACGGGACCACGCCGCCCACTTTGGCTGGCAGATCGGCAGTGACTGATTCAGGTAAACGACGTAATCCTGATTGTCCGGCCAGCAAGCGCTGCCAGACGGTTTCAATGCCGCAACCTAATGGAGTTACAGCGCCCATGCCAGTGACGACAATACGACGTAATGTCATGATGATGATTCCTCGTGGTTATGAGTGTCAGTGGTAGTCGCATGACTATCCCGCTGACGCTGATAATGCTGAAGGCGTTGGATCATGCCTTCAGATGCAGCAGGGCCGGGAACAAGCCGGTGTGCCTGTGCTGAAATTTCGCGGCCGGTTACTTTATCGACTAATACGGGATCTGCGATTTCACCGGATTGGGAATCAGCGAGCAGAATACTCGGTCCTTCCGGTGCGAAATGCTTATTTCCCCAGATTAATAAAGTGGTCAGCACAGGGCTTAAATCCTGGCCGCGCGGTGTTAGTACATATTCATAACGGGGAGGGCGTTCAGAATACTGACGCTTCTCCAGTAAGCCACCTTCCACTAAAGCGGTTAAACGACGAGTCAGCATATTTGGCGCGATATCCAGACTTTTCTGAAACTCATCAAATCGCGTCAGGCCGTGCATCGCGTCACGAATGATCAGCATACTCCACCATTCCCCCACACATTCCAGACTGCGGGCGATGGGGCATTGTGCTTCGCTGAGGTTTTTTCGGCGCATATCATTCCAATAAGTAACTTGCATGATAGTAGTGACATTACGTGAGTTACTTTCATTATGCAAGTTAGTGTGAAACATGTTTAATTTGCGTACCTTGTTGCGTTTTTGTTATCGCAATAACCGGTTACCAAAATTATTGTGGTATCTCTTTATGACACCAGATGCATTTGCTATCGCTGATGGCTATAAATTTTCTGTATTACGCCGGGTAGCATCGAGAGCACAGCCATCTGGGATACCACCACTGGCACCTAATCCTTGCCACTGCGCCAGATAGAAATTAATACCCAGATACCGCCACTGGCAGCAGCTATAAAACCAAACAACCCAAGGGTGGATAGTCCTGCAGAGGATGAGTCACTCTCAACGTTTGTCACAATAGCCGAGCCGATAATCAGCGAAGCAGTAATGATACTGAGTGCCAGACGGCTGGCTGCGCGGTCGATTTTTTCGCTGAATTGCTTGAGGGGGAGTACCTCGACCTGGATCTGTAACTTGCCCCGCCGTGCTGAGCGCAGAAGCCGGCTCAGATCTTTCGGAAGATTGGCAATAAGACCCAGTACGTCGGTTAACGTGCGCCAGCCGCGTTTGGCTATGGCATCGGGGGATGAGTAAGCAAGAAGTACTTTTTCAAGAAATGGCGTGATGGCGCTGGTCATATCGAAACCGGGATTCAGTTGCCGGCCCAGTCCTTCCAGCGTTATGAATGCCTTGAACAGGAGCGCCAGATCCGGTGGCAGCGTGAGTCCGTGATCCCGCAGTATGGTGAGCAGTTCAGACAGCAGACGGCCAATATCCAGCTTCCGCAGTTCTACACCGTGATACTGATCGACGAAGGCATCGATTTCGACCTGCAGCGTGTCACTGACTGTCTCTGTATTTTCACTCCAGTCGAGCAGCACATCGGAAACAGTTGCTGAATCGTGACTGACAAGGCCGTGCAGCAATATCGCCAGCTGATAACGACGTTCTCCGGAAATGCGTCCCACCATGCCGAAATCAATGAAGGCCATACGGTTATCCGGCAGGTAGTAGATGTTGCCGGGGTGCAGATCCGCGTGGAAAAAACCATCTTCCAGAATCATCTTAAGAACAGCGTCAGTGCCACGTTGTGCCAACAGTGCACGATCTAAACCCGCGGCATCCAGCGCGGCCAGATTGCGGCCCGGTATACCCTCAATATAGTCCTGCACATTGAGGCGCTCGCATGTCCAGGTCCAGTAGATACGGGGTATAACAATTTCAGGATGTCCTTCAAAGCTGGTGGCGATGCGTTCAGCACTGCGTCCTTCAGCAGAAAAATCCAATTCCCGGCGCAGTGACAGCGTGAATTGGCGTACGACTTCATGGGGGTGATATCGTCGCAGATCAGGGGCTTCTGATTCGAGGATTTCAGCCAGTCGTTTAATCAGGCGCAGATCGGCCTCGACGAGCGGACGGATGCCGGGGCGCCTGATTTTGAGAATGACAGCAGTGCCATCCGGCAGCCAGGCGCGATGAACCTGTGCCAGTGATGCGGCAGCCAATGCTTCTGATTCCAGACGGGGGAAGATGTTTTCCGGCGGTTCGCCAAGATCCTCTGTTAGCTGTGCTCTGAGATCTGCGAAAGGGACTGCGATGGCAGCATCCTGCAGCTTGCTGAATTCAGCAATCCATTCTGGCGGGAACAAGTCGACACGAGTAGCCAGGATCTGCCCCAGCTTAACGAAGGTTGGCCCCAGTTCCTCCAGTGCCCGTCGCACACGGGCAGGTGATTCGAGCCGGGCCAAATCCTCTGACACATGCCAGTGCAGCGCACGGCCGGTACGCTCGAGTACACCCGCCAGACCAATACGACGAACCAGATCGCCGAAACCATAGCGGATCAGGACGGCAGCGATATCATGCAGACGTCCCAGATCGCGGACCGCGCTGATCGCCTGCCAAAGCATTATTTATCCCTGCCTGGTGATTTTGGTTCGTTGTTCTCTCCGGTCTTCGGTTGCAGTTTCTGAACTATACCGTTAAGCACCCCGGCGGCCAGACTGGCAAGCAATGCGCCTTCTTTACGCAAGGTCTGCGTTCCGGCTGCTACTTGTTCGCGTGTTGTATCGGCGATGATGTGGGTCAGCTGGGAAACTGCAGATGCGACTTTCTCTCCTACGGCGGTGCCACTGACCCGGGCATGATGCGCTAGATCATGCAGGGTAGTCCGTGCCGTTCCTGTTGCGCTCTGTGCTGCATTACTGAGTGTTTCAATAAACAGTGACTCGAGTGCCGCGAGGTCAGCCATCGTACTTTTCAGTTCCTGCTGGGAAAACTCACTGGTGCGGCTTGCCGCTTCTCTGAGTGCTAACTGAGTGGCTTCTGCGGCTGCAGCCAGTGCATCATCCAGACCCTGCATGGCTTCTTTCAGCAGTTTTGCTTCATGCCCGGCATGGCTGGCAGCGCCTTGTTGCGCTCCCTTTATTACTGCGCCCATTACCTGTTTGATTGATTCAGTATTCAGTACGCCACCAGAAAGCGCATTCAGTGTAATTGCCCGTACACGCCCGGAAACTGCCGCTGTATCATTTTCCAGAACGGATTGCACCAGCAGCTCAACGTCTTTCGCGGTAGCGGCGATCTTTTGCGTTTTTTCCTGCTCCTGCAAAAGATGGTCTATTTCTGCTTCAGCCTGGATCCAGTCATCTTCTACGCTGCCACCGGTAAAACCGCGCTTTTCAGCACGAAAATAGGCGGCTTCGGCGATCATCTGGTAGCGTTCTTTTGCCGTAACAGATGGGTTGTTTTCAGCAACAGGTTCCGGCTTTACATTCTTTGCCTTTGCGGCGCTGGATTTGGGTTTGCGCATGATTATTGCTCCTGATTTAAAGACGGGCTGAAAAATCTGGCATGTGCAACTTCATCCCATCCCCGGAATCTCAGTCGCAACTAAATGAATCTTTAATAAAAATTTTAGATGCAACCATCCGGTACATCAAATTTTCAGATGAAGATAAGACGAGAGTTTGCGGTTTAAATCAATTCAGGGAATTTTTCCGGAATAGGCACATTTTTCGATATTACTTTGATATTTATAAATAAAAATATATTAATATTACCCTTTCACCTTTCGTGTGGTCTTACCAATATTGCTATTCTTCAGTGGTGTAGTGAGTCAGAACCTCCTGATAGAGGCTATTAATGAATAATAATTCACTCAGAACAAGTCGCTTTACCAGAGAATGGGTTATCTTTTTTTTCTGTTTTACCGTTATGGGCAGCTGGCTCGGGTACGAGAGCCATGATGAATATCTGCGCGTCGGTACGCTGGAAAAAGAGCGTCTTACTAATAATGCCGCTGTTATCCATGATCATATTTCTCATCAGCTAATTTCAATCGGAACGGTTCTTTCCAGTGTCAGACGTAATTTGGACGCATGGTCACAGCAGAAAGATGGAATGTCTGTTGCCCATGAGAACCTCAAGTCATTGGCCGATGCTATGTCAAATGTGTATTCGATAGGCATTCTGGACACCAACGGCAATGTTCTGACATCAACTAAAAAGGCAATTATCGGGAAAAACTTTGCGTATCGCGAATATTTTCAGGCTCCGCAGAAAAATCCGGATCCGGATACCTTGTATATCAGCCCGCCATTTCAGTCTGTTTTAGGTCTCTGGACTTTAACTTTGTCGCGTGCGGTTATCGGACCAGATGGGAAATTTGCTGGCGTTGTCACTGCATCCCTCGCAGTGAAGGAATTCAACGTTCTCATGCAGGCCATTCGCTATTCCCCCGATTTATGGTCAGCATTTATTCATGGCGATGGCTCATTGTTCATATCATCTCCGGACAACAAAGAACCTATCGGGATGAATATGGCGACACCTGGTTCGTTCTTTTCCCGGCATATAACAAGCAAGCGCGAGCTATCAATTTTTACTGGCCATGCGGCTGGTGAACAGCAAATGGTTGTGTTGCGCACTATTCAGCCGGCGAAGTTGCATATGGATAAGCCAATCATCTTCAAAGTGGCCCGGGAGATTGATGCTATTTATGCTGAATGGGAAAAAAATACTCTCCGGCACAGCGGTTTGTATATTTTGCTTGTTTTAGTTGGTGCTGGCGGTCTTCTCTTTTCGCAGAAAAAACGTCGTTTTGTAGAGCAGGAGACCAGTAAGGCGGAAGCGCTGGTTCGTACTGCACGCAGAGAACTGGAAACCTTTTTCGATGTATCGCCGGATTTACTCTGTATGGTCGATCTGGATGGACATTTCAGAAAGCTTAGTCCGTCCTGGGCAAAATTACTGGGATATTCACTGCAGGAGCTCGAAGGGGCTGCCTTTATGGACTATGTGCATCCAACGGATGTTGCTGCGACAAAGGCGATATGGTTAAAGCAGTTAAATGGTGAAGCGGTGACGGGCTTTACCAATCGTTACAGACGACATGATGGTTCCTACTGTTTTATCGAATGGTGTTCAGTTTGTCGTGAAAACATGATCTATGCAGTGGCTCGTGATGTGAGTGAGCGTAAAGAGACCGAGTTTAAACTTCGTTTCATGGCTTACCACGACGGGTTAACCGGCCTTCCTAACAGACAGCTGTTTTTTGATCGTCTTGCCCGGAGCATTTCAAATGCCAGGCGCAACAAGAAACAATTCGGCTTACTGTTTATTGATCTTGATGGCTTCAAGCAAGTCAATGATCGCCACGGTCATGAAGCCGGAGACATAACCCTGAAGACAGTTGCGGATCGTTTTGTATCTTCATTGCGTGAAAACGATACGGTTGCACGGATGGCGGGAGACGAGTTTGTTGTCATTCTTAATGATCTGGGAAATGCCCATGAAGCCGGATATGTCGCCCGTAAATTACTGGATGCTATTGCTCCGGCAATCGTGATTGCTGATGGCGTGGAGTGTCATATTGGCGCAAGTATCGGGATCGGTATTTTCCCGGATAATGGCACGGAAATGGATACGCTTCTTGTTGCTGCTGATGCAGCGATGTATCAGTGTAAAAAGAATGGCAAGAACAACTACATGTTTTCCGGCGATATCAGTGCAGCTGAAACAGAGAAAACGGATCTGATTTTTTCTGGTGACATGCACAAGGTTGGCGTGCCGGAGATTGATGAACAACACCAGGTAATAGTCAATGCGCTGGGTAATCTGTCGGCAGCGATAAAAAATAATGTTGATGAAAAAGAGATTACCTTATTGTTCGATGAACTGGGCCGTTTAATAAACGCCCATTTCCTGAGTGAAGAAGGCCTCATGAAGCAATACGCTTATCCGGGGCTTGATTCGCATAAGGCTGAACATGAATATTTCCTCGCTGAAATTCCCAATGTAAAGATGAAAGTATTCAAAGGATTTGGTGAGTTATTCATGGTCAGATTGATCAGACATTACCTTATGCATCACATATTAAAAGAAGATAAACAGCTCGGAGAATTTATCCGGCAGAAAACGGGTTCAAATGATATTAAGGGGTAGCGGGGTAACGAATCCCGATCACCTGTACTACAGAACCGAGTCCGGTGTGTCCGATACCCTCGATCACTTCCCGTTCGGTTTTCTGTAATCGTTCAAATGTCAGCCCCTGCAATTCCTGCTGTAAAATTTCAGGGGTCATTAGCCAGTCAGGGTTTCCCGGGCCGCCGGTTCTAAAATTAAGCTGTTCCGGGGTATAGGCCTCAAGCAGCAGTACGCCACCTTCTTTCAGACTATCAACACAGTCAGCATGTACGCGTGAACGCAAATCAGGTGGCAGATGTGCAAAAATGGCAACCACGCCGTCCCATACGCCGACCCCCGGGACATACTGACTTAAGTCTGCATGAATCCAGTTGACGGTTACGCCTCTGGCTGCAGCCAGTTTCTGTCCTTTAGCTAATCCCACATCGGATGCGTCGACCGCTGTGACCTGAAAACCTTGTTCTGCCAGCCAGACCGCATTACGGCCTTCGCCTTCAGCGATACACAGAATTTTTCCGCCAGAAGAAAAGCGGTGTGCGTTATCCCGCAGGAAATCGTTAGGGGTGGTGCCATATACGAATTGTTCGTTGTTATATTTTTCATTCCACATCGTTCATATCCGCTTAAAGAGAAATACCGTTAGCATCTGGTATATTAGATTATCATTAAATACATAAACTGTGTGCTGTTGAGGAGAGGCGGCGGACTAAAATATGCTGAAAAATATTACACAATCCGGAAATATTAACAGGATCCTGTCAGACACCAAATTTGCTAAATGCATATTTTCTGCTTAGCTTAAAATTGATTATTCATTGATTTTAAAAGGAAGATATTTATGCGTTACCTCACCAGATTTTTACTATCCGCAACATTTTTTCTGGGTTTTATTGGTCAGGGACTGGCTGCAGCTACCGATCCATTATTTATCAATATGACTACCAATGAAGAGCATCGTTCAGCCATGGCAATTGGTTTTGGTAAAAGCCAGTTAGATCGGGGCCATCCGCTGACTATCTTTTTAAATGATAAAGGGGTGTTGCTCGCGTCTAAAGTCAACGCAGCGAAATATGCTAATCAGCAGAAGATATTGGGTGAGCTGGTCGCCAAAGGTGCAGTGGTTCTGGTATGTCCTACCTGTATCAAACACTATAATGTTCAGGAATCAGATCTATTGCCGGGGCTGAAAGTCAGCAATCCTGACCTGACCGGTGGCGCATTATTCCAGGATAATACCAAAGCATTATCGTGGTAATGTATCGGGTGATCGGTCAGTCATCGACACCAGACGAGTAATCACCGGTTTTCTGCTTAATTACGGGCCGGTGATTAGTCTGCGATATTTTGTGTTTGCGCTATTGGATTAGTAGTTATTCTGCCGACTATCTCCTTGCATCGGGATGGAATGCTTCCGCTGAATAGAGCGCCATGCCTTCATAAGTTGTCCATTTTTGATCAACCACTTTTTGTGCGATCTCCATTAGCCGTTGTGCCTCTTCCGGATGCAGTTGCATCAGCGTCTGATAGCGACTTTCATATTGACGATATTCAGAAAGTGGAATGGTTGGCCGCAGGCTATCCAGTGTGAAGGGGTTCCGGCCCTGTTCCCGTAATATGGGGTTATAGCGGATTAACGGCCAGTGGCCGGAAGCGACAGCACGTTTTTGCTGAATCAAGCCGGTTCTCATATCGATACCATGCGCAATGCAGTGGCTGTAGGCGATGATGAGCGATGGTCCCGGATATGCTTCCGCTTCCCGCATTGCCTGCAGTGCCTGTTGCGGATTAGCACCAAAGGCTATCCGGGCGACATACACATTCCCGTAGGCGATCGCCTGTAATGCCATATCCTTTTTCGCCATGGTTTTTCCGCCCGCTGCAAATTTGGCAACGGCACCCAGCGGCGTCGATTTCGACATCTGGCCGCCGGTATTGGAATAAACCTCGGTATCCATAACCAGAATATTGACGTCTTTGCCGGAAGCGATCACATGGTCTAATCCTGAAGAACCAATATCATAGGCCCAGCCATCGCCGCCGATGATCCAGACTGAGCGTCTGATCAGATGATCCAGCAAACTTTGCAGATTAAGTACGGCTTCCGAATGGTCATTGGCTAATAGCTCACGGACCCGCAGTAAACGTTCGCGTTGCTGCTGGATCTGCGATTCGACTTGTTGCGGGGCGTTGATGATCTGTTCTATCAGTTCAGAACCCAGTTGCTGCGTCATGGTTTTCAGCGCGGTTGATGCCTGAGTCCGGTGATGATCGGCTGTCAGACGAAAGCCCAGACCAAACTCAGCGTTATCTTCGAACAGTGAATTTGACCAGGCCGGGCCTTTTCCTTCGCTGTTTTTTGCCCACGGCGTAGTGGGTAAATTCCCGCCATAGATAGATGAGCATCCTGTGGCGTTGGCCACCATCATCCGGTCACCGAATAACTGTGTGAGCGCTTTCAGATAGGGTGTTTCGCCGCAACCGGCGCAGGCACCGGAAAACTCGAAAAGTGGTTCCAAAAACTGCACACCACGTATGGTTGAGAAATCAATCGCAGCGCGTTTTGGCCAGGGCAATGAATTGAACCAGCCAAGAGCGCGTTTTTCCCGTTCCAGAATTGGCAGTTTATCAGCCATGTTAATGGCCCGGTGTTTGGCATCGTCAGTACGGACCGGGCAGGCTTCAACACAGAGGCCACAGCCGGTGCAATCTTCCGCATATACCTGCAGGGTATACAGCGTATCCGGAAATCCCCGGGCGCTGATGGGCGCCCATTTAGCACCTGAAGGGGCATTTTCTGCCAGATCCTTATGATAAAACTTGGCTCTGATGGCCGCGTGAGGGCAGACGAAAGAGCAGTTACCACACTGGATGCACAGATCTTCACGCCATTCCGGAATTTCCAGCGCGATATTGCGTTTTTCCCACTGGCTGGTCGCTGTCGGATAAGTGCCGTCGGCCGGTAATAGTGAAACAGGTATCCGGTCACCGCGTTCCTGCAACATCTCTGCGGTGACTTCGCGTATAAAGGATGACGTGTTCCCGGGCATTTTCCATTCCGCGTCAGCGATACCGGTGAGCTGCTCAGAAATGGGTACCTGATACAGGTGCGCCAGGGTGACATCGACCGCTTCAAAATTTTGCTCAATGACTGACCGGCCTTTTTTGTGGTAACTCTTTTCGATGCTTTTCTTAATCAGCTTTATGGCTTGTTCTTTGGGCATCACATTAGACAGTGCAAAAAAACAGGTCTGCATGATGGTATTAATGCGTGTACCCATGCCGGTGCTGCGTGCAACTTCGGCGGCATTAATTACATAGAACGTCAGTTGTTTCTGCCATATCTGTTTTTGCACATGCTTAGGCAGACGCGCCCAGGTTTCATCCGCAGGGTAGGGGCTGTTGAGAAGAAATGTGGCGCCGGGTTCGGCATAACGTAACAAATCCAGCGATTCGACAAAGTTGAACTGATGGCAGCCGATGAAATTTGCTGATGTGATGAGATAGGGCGCATCGATTGGTTCAGGACCAAAACGCAAATGGGAAACGGTTCTTGAGCCTGACTTCTTCGAATCATAGACAAAGTAACCCTGGGCAAAATATTCGGGCAATTCACCGATGATCTTTATGCTGTTTTTGTTTGCCCCGACTGTACCATCGGCCCCCAGTCCAAAGAACAGGGCGCGGACCTGATTTCCGGGTTCGGTTTGCCATGCTTCATTCCAGGGTAAACTCAGATGCGTGACATCGTCGGTAATCCCTATCGTGAAGAAGTCATTGGCGGTCACTTTTTGCTGTTCTTCAAAAACAGCCTTGACCATCGCCGGTGTGAATTCTTTTGACGACAGCCCGTATCGTCCTCCGCTGATTTGTGGCAGTTGCTTAAATCGCTTATGCTGCACACCGGAGACGAAAGCGGTGACCGTATCCTGATACAGCGGTTCGCCGTTTGAGCCGGGTTCCTTGGTTCTGTCCAGCACGGTGACAAATTTCGTTGTTTCCGGGAATGCGTCAATGAAGTGTTTGCCGGGGAACGGGCGATACAGGTGAATCGTCACGACACCGAATTTGCTGCCACTGGCATTCAGCACGTCAACGGTTTGTTTTACTGTTGATGCGCCGGAACCCATGATGACAATGACGTGTTCCGCATCCTCCGCGCCATGATATTCAACCAGGTGGTATTGGCGTCCGGTCAATTCAGCGAAGCGTTTCATGGTTTGTTCAGCAATGTCGGGTACGCGGTCGTAAAACGAATTAACTGTTTCCCGGCTCTGGAAATAGGTATCCGGATTCTGTGCCGTGCCTCTCATGAATGGCTGATCCGGGTTCAGCGCCCGGCTCCGGTGTTCTCTTACCTGCTGATCACAGATCATCTGTTTTATCTGATCATCAGTCAGCCGGGAAATCTTGTTTATTTCGTGCGATGTACGAAAACCATCAAAAAAATGCAGGAACGGGATCCGGGAGCTCAGTGTGACCGAGTGCGCAATCATCGCCATATCCTGCGCCTGCTGGACAGTGGCGGATGAGAGCAGGGCAAACCCCGTGGCCCTTGTCGCCATGACATCCTGATGATCACCAAAAATAGACAGTCCCTGCGCCGCGAGTGAGCGTGCGGCAACATGAAAGACGGTCGATGTCAGTTCACCGGCAATTTTGTACATATTCGGGATCATCAGCATGAGCCCCTGTGATGCCGTAAATGTGGTACTCAGCGCGCCGGCCTGTAATGCGCCGTGGACAGCGCCAGCGGCTCCGCCCTCATGCTGCATCTCGATGATAGTGGGAACATTTCCCCAGATATTTGGTATCAGCTGTGTTGACCATTCGTCAGCCAGTTCCGCCATAGTCGAGGAGGGGGTGATCGGATAAATCGCGCAAATTTCACTGACTTTGTACGCAACCCAAGCCGCAGCTTCATTTCCATCAATCATGACCATGTCAGAAACGGGCATCTCAATATGCTTATTCATTTCTGCACCTCCTCGCTGACCATTTCCATGGCATGACAGGGACACTGGTTATAGCAAGCGCTGCATCCGGTACATTTGTCGTAATCAATCCGGTATCCCGATCCTTTACCCAGCTTGATAATGGCTTCTTCCGGGCAGGCACCGTAGCAACCGTCACACTCGAAACAGTTGCCGCAGGAATAACAGCGGGCGGCTTCATAGCGGGCCTGTTCGGGTGTTAATCCACCAATGATTTCATCGAATCCTTCGCGTTCTTCCGGGGTGACAACCGGCTGGCTGCTTGCTTCTGCATCTGTGTCATACCAGAGATGCAATTTGGAATAGGGCATGACGGGGTGTGCGGCAGGTTTCTGGTAAGGCTGGTTCCGCAGCCAGCCATCGATATGCCGCGCGGCTTTTTTGCCATGTCCTGTTGCGACAGTGACGGTTCGTTCGGAAGGCACCATATCCCCGCCGGCAAAAATACCCGGGACACTCGTCATCATATGTTCGTCAACGGTAACAACACCATCTTCATGCAATTTGATGCCGGGTATACGTTCGATGACGGAAAGATCCACGTTCTGCCCAAGCGCCAGAATGACACTATCCGCTTCAAGCGTTTCATACCGGCCGGTAGGTTGGGGATGCCCTTTGTCATCAACGGTCATTTCTTCAATAGTTAACGTCGTACCATCGATATTCCGGATCGTCCGCAGCCAGTTAATGATTACGCCTTCTTCCATGGCTTCATCGGCTTCGAACTGATGCGCCGGCATATGTTCACGATCCCGGCGATAGATGATCACTGTCTCTTCTGCACCCAGCCGGTGTGCGGTGCGGGCAGCATCCATCGCGGTGTTTCCGCCGCCATAGATGGCGACACGGCGGCCTAGCTTGGGAATTTCTCCCCGTTCAACAGCAGAGAGGTAACTGACGGCATCCAGAATTTTTCCGGCCTCGCGCACAGGGATATCGATACGCTTGGCTAAATGCGCGCCGATAGCCAGAAAAACGGCATCAAAACCGTTCTCTGTTTTAGCTTTCAGTACATCGTCAACTTTCTGATTCAGTTTCAGCGTAATGCCCGTATCCAGTATTTGCCGGATCTCTCGATCCAGTACATCCCGGGGCATCCGGTAAGCGGGTATGCCAAACCGCATCATGCCACCGGCCATCGGGCCGGCTTCATGAATTTCCACCTCATGACCGAGACGGCGAAGTTGCCATGCACACGATAATCCGGAAGGTCCGGCGCCGATAATCAGCACTTTTTTACCACTCGGAGGCGCATCAAGTTTCGGTTTCCAGCCATGGAGGAGCGCCTGATCCCCCAGAAAACGTTCAACGGCATGAATACTGACCGACTGGTCAACATGCTTGCGGTTACAGGAAGTTTCGCAAGGGTGATAGCAGACCCGACCATGAACCGCTGGCATCGGGTTGTTTGCAATCAGATGTTGCCAGGCTTCTTCGTAACGTTCTGCCTGCGCCAGAGCGAGCCACGCCTGAATATTTTCACCCGCCGGACAGGCCTGGTTACAAGGTGGCAGTGAATTCTGGTAAATGGGGCGAATATGGCGGATAGGACCGGTGCCTGTTTTACTGCTTAAATCAGGCGGCAACGTCATATCCCGGCTGTGTTTTTTCATATAAGCCCCTGTTGATGCAATCGGTAAGATGGCTGACTGAACCGCCGGTTTCTTAAGAAACTGTAGTCCATAGATCGTTAATCTTCATTGCATATATAAGGGGCTGCTCATGTATCAGTAAATGATGGGTTGATGCTTTTTTGAGCAATATTGACTATTCTTTATCAGGAAGCCCATAAACGTGTGGGGTGAAAGCATGTTATATCGTTCTCTTGGGATCTTGCTCCTGGGGGCTGGTTCAACCTTCTGGAGTTCGTTTATCTCTGCGCAAGAATCGATGCACGGCATGATGATGCCAATGATGCGTACGGAGGAAATCAAGGCACCGTTGTTGCCTCATGGCGCTGTTTTACAGGAAATAGCTAAATTAGCGAACCAGAGTCAGCAACCAAATCTCTTTAAGGCGGATGTTACCGCGGCACCTACTGAAACCGAGTTTGTTACCGGAATAAAGACCACCGTCTGGGCATATAACGGTAGTGTGCCTGGTCCTCTGATTGAGGTACAGGAAGGCGATACGGTCGAGATCCGGTTCATTAATGAATTACCGCAACCTTCGACCATTCACTGGCATGGTTTACCTATTCCGCCTGAACAGGATGGAAACCCGATGGACCCGGTATTGCCCGGTAAGGTACAGACATACCGGTTTACGCTTCCGGAAGGCAGTGCCGGTACTTACTGGTATCACCCTCATCCGCATGTATATACTGCCGAGCAGGTGTACAAAGGATTAGCGGCCCCATTTATTGTCCGTGCGAAAAATGATCCGCTTAAAAATATCGCTGAACGGAATCTGATGATCTCCGATCTCAAATTGAACAGCGATGCCTCGATTGCAGAAAATGATGGTAACGACTGGATGAATGGCCGTGAGGGTCAGTTTGTGCTGGTCAATGGTCAGTACCAGCCGGTTATCAGTGTTAATGGCACAGAACGCTGGCGGATCTGGAATGCCTCCAGTGCCCGGTATCTCAATCTGTCATTATCCGGCCGCAAATTTACCCTGGTGGGTACCGATGGCGGCTTACTCGAAAAGCCAGTTCGTGATCTGCAAAAGCTGTTACTGGGTCCGGCTGAAAGAGTCGAAATCATTGTTGATGCCTCAGGTCAGGAAGGGGCGGTCAATCTGCTGGCGGAACCCTATAACCGCGGGAAAATGGGGCGTGTTGCGGCGGAACAAACGATCAATATCGCCGCAGTCAATCTGCTCGCCGGTCAATCAATTGTCATTCCTGATGTATTAAGGAAGATTGATGATCTCGGTGAAGTCAAAGCCACGAAAAAAATTGTCTTTAGCGAAGTCATGAGCATGGCGAACGGTCAGCATTCGATGGCATTTTTAATCAATGGCAAGTCGTTCGATATGGACCGGGTCGATTTCATCAGCCGTATTCACGATGTTGAGCTTTGGGAGATCATCAACGATTCGGATATGGATCATCCATTTCATGTACACGGAACACAATTTCAGGTCATCGGAACAGAGCTCAATAATGTCCGGACTGCTGCGCCTTATCGTGTCTGGAAAGATACCGTGAATGTCCGTTCCGGCGAAACCGTCCGCATCAAGATACGGCAGGATTTTCCGGGATTAAGAATGGTGCATTGTCATATTCTGGAACATGAAGTTCAGGGCATGATGGCGATACAGCTGGTTAAATAGCTCGTTAAGAATGAAAGAGCCTCTGTAGTTTTGAGGCTCCTTTTTATAAATGATGCAGATGATGATGGATCGCTTGCCTGCTGAACCGAAGCAAGAAATAGGAGACAGGTTATGGGCCGCAAACATGATCACAGCGGACATATGCAAGCGTCTGCTAATAAAGGGCAGAAATGGACAGATCCCGTCTGCGGGATGGCGGTTGATAAAGATACGCCATTGCAATATCAGCATGAGGGGCTGGTTTATCGTTTTTGCAGTGAACATTGTCTGCAGAAATTCAGGGCAGATCCGACGCCGTATTTACATAAGGAAGAAACAGCAACTCACGGCAAAGAAATAATGGCTGAACCGGGTGTCATGTATACCTGCCCGATGCATCCTGAAATTCGTCAGGATCATCCCGGAAGTTGCCCGAAATGCGGAATGGCGCTGGAGCAGGAACAGCCCTCACTGGAGGAAGAGGAAAACCCGGAACTGCGTGATTTTCAGCACCGATTCTGGTTTACGCTACCACTGACGGTGGTTGTGACGTTATTGGCGATGTTTGGTCATCAGGCTGCATTGTTCAGCATGCAGCTGCAAAGCTGGATTGAATTGGTTCTGTCAGTTCCTGTTGTACTCTGGGCCGGTTGGCCATTCTTTACTCGCTGGGCACAATCTATTCTGCATCGTAGCCCTAATATGTGGACGCTTATCGGAACGGGGACGGGCACAGCATTTCTCTACAGTGTTATCGCTACCATTACCCCTGAAATTTTTCCCCTTTCTTTTCAGTCGATGGGGCGTGTTGCAGTCTATTTTGAAGCTGCAGATGTCATCATTTCACTTACTTTGCTCGGGCAAGTGATGGAACTCAAAGCCCGATCTCAAACCTCGGAAGCGATTCGTTTACTGATGGGGCTGGCCCCGAAAACGGCACGCAGGATCAATGCGGATGGCTCGGAGGAAGATGTTCCTTTAACCCATGTCCATGTGGGGGATGTGCTGCGTATTCGCCCCGGTGAAAAAGTGCCCGTGGATGGCGTTATCATTGACGGTTCCAGTACCGTTGATGAATCAATGCTGACCGGCGAGCCTATCCCCGTTAGTAAAAAGGCGGGGGATAAAGTCATTGGCGCGACGATGAATACCACAGGTGCACTCACCATGCGCTCGGAAAAGGTCGGCTCACAAACCGTATTAGCTCAGATTGTGAATATGGTCGCTCAGGCACAACGCTCCAAAGCGCCGATGCAACGGATGGCCGACCGTATCGCCGGTCATTTTGTGATTATCGTTGTGTCGATTGCTGTTTTAACCTTCTTTGCCTGGGGTTTGTTCGGCCCGGCCACCGGCTGGGAGTTCGGGCTGCTGAATGCAGTTGCCGTGCTGATTATTGCCTGTCCTTGTGCGCTGGGATTAGCGACGCCAATGTCGATTATGGTCGCCACCGGTAAAGCGGCGACTAAAGGAGTCTTGTTCCGGGATGCCGCAGCCATTGAAAACTTCCGCAAGGTTGATACGTTAATCGTGGATAAGACAGGCACACTGACCGAAGGGCATCCTGTTTTTGAACAAGTGATCCCGGTAACCGGATTTGATACAGAACAGATCCTGCGTGTTGCTGCCAGCCTGGATCAGGGGAGTGAACATCCACTCGCGCATGCCATTGTGGATGCGGCACGGGTAAAGGGGTTAGTGCTCGAACAGGTGAATCAGTTTGAAACGATTTCGGGCATTGGCGTTAATGGCTTGATAGCCGGACAATCTGTCATGCTGGGTAATACCGCACTGATGGAACAGACGGGGGTCAACATTCTGGAGCTGCTCACCGAAGCAGAACGACTGCGTACCGAAGGTGCCAGCGTGATGTATCTGGCCATTAACGATAAATTAGCCGGATTACTTGCCGTCAGTGACCCGATAAAAGCATCAACAGCGGAAGCGTTAACTCAGCTTAAGGCTGAGGGGATCACCGTTATCATGGCAACGGGTGACGGGGTAACAACGGCGCTGGCTGTAGGCAAAAAACTCGGGATCGCTGAAGTTCATGGCGAGGTAAAACCGGCTGATAAATTAGCGTTAGTCGAACGACTGCAACAACAGGGACACATAGTGGCGATGGCGGGGGATGGCATTAATGATGCGCCAGCCTTAGCCAAAGCAGATGTGGGTGTTGCGATGGGAACGGGTACAGATGTCGCCATGAGCAGCGCGCCGGTCACGCTGGTAAAAGGTGATCTGCGTGGTATCGCTGTTGCCCGGGCACTATCGAATGCCACCATCAGTAACATGAAGCAAAACCTGATGTTCGCATTTATCTATAATGCGCTGGGGATCCCTCTGGCCGCCGGGGTGTTGTATTCAGCTACCGGAATGCTGCTTTCACCGATGATCGCGGCACTGGCGATGAGTTTGAGTTCAGTCTCAGTGATCACAAATGCATTACGTTTGCGGCATCGTGACATTTGACAGCGAGCTGGTTGCCTTCAATGCAAAGACAACCAGCACAGACGCCAAAGTTTGCTAGCGGTCACCCGGAAAGGGCGCAAGATCAGTTTATACAGTTTCATGTAGCGTTCATTATCACGAGCTGTCACGCCGAATTCCAGCTGTTCAGGCTGTGATGTGGTAACGTACAACGTACCGAACATCCAATCCCAGAGCGACAGATTGGTGCCGAAATTACGGTTGAAATGACGAGGATCCCGGCTGTGGTGGATCTGATGCTGGGCAGGGCTGTTGATAATACGTTCAATTCTGGCCTCTTCAGATAATCACAACACTGCAGAGATAAAGCTTTGCAGCTCCGGCGTCTGGGGCTTACTGAATAGTTCGCGGCTCGGGCCGCTTTCCCACACTTTGCCCTGATGCATAAATACAATCCTGTCGCCAACATCACGGGCAAAATTCATTTCATGTGTAACCAGAACCAGCGTCATGCCTTCAGCTTTTAACTGCTCTAAGACCTTCAGCACTTCACCAACTAATTCCGGATCCAGCGCAGACGTAATTTCGTCGCAAAGCAGGACTTTCGGGTTCATCGCTAATGAGCGGGCGATGGCGACACGTTGTTGCTGACCGCCGGACAGATTCCCCGGAAATTGATCGGCTTTATCTGCCAGACCCACTTTCGCCAGCATATTCTCGGCGAGTTCACGGCATTCTGAGCGGCTTTTCTTCAATACCAGACGTGGTGCCAGCATGACGTTTTCAGCCACTGTCATATGCGGGAACAGATTAAAGTTCTGAAAAACCATGCCAACAGAACGGCTTAGTTCCCGCAAATGATTTTCATCATCGGAAACCGCCTGCCGATCGACAATAATGGCGCCGTCATCGAATTTCTCCAGTCCGTTAATGCAACGCAGGAGCGTGCTTTTTCCTGAGCCGCTGCGGCCGATGATAGAGATCACTTCGCCAGCTGCTATCTTCAGTTCGATACCTTTTAATACATGGTGCGAACCGTAATATTTATGAACATTTTCAATGCTTACCAGAGACATTTAATTTTCTCTCCAGAAATTGACTAAACAGCGATAACGGATAGCAGATCATGAAATAGATCAGCGCTACCAATGCAAAAACCTTAAATGGCTGGAACGTGGCGTTGTTCAGCATCGTGCCGGCTTTGGTCAGCTCAACAAAACCGATAATCGAGGTCAGCGCGGTGCCTTTAACCACCTGAACAGAAAAACCAACCGTGGGTGCAATCGCAACCCGCAGTGCCTGCGGCAAAATGACATAGCGCATGGTCTGGAAAAATGAGAGCCCCAGACAACGGGAGGCCTCCCACTGACCTTTCGGTAATGACTCAATGCAGCCACTCCAGATATCACACAGGAAAGCACTGCTGAACAGCACCAGCGCCAGCGTTGCCGCCGTCCATGCACTGACATCAATACCGAGCAGCGACAAACCAAAAAATGCCAGAAACAACTGCATCAGCAGTGGCGTGCCCTGAAACAGTTCCGTATACCCGCGCACCAGTAACACCAGTGGCTTGCGGCGGGATGTCCGCATGAATGTCAGTAGCAAACCAAACAGCGTGCCGCCGATAAACGCGATTAGCGACAGCAGTAATGTCCAGCGTGCTGCCAGTAAGAGATTCCGGAAAATATCCCAATCCGTAAATTGCATCATCGTGGCTGACTCCTGAAGACATAGCTGGCCAACAGACCAAACCCACGGCGCATGAATACCGCCAGAATCAAATAGAGCAGGGCAGTCAGCAAATAAGACTCAAAACTGAGAAAGCTGCGTGACTGAATGAAGTTTGCCGAAAACGTGAGTTCCTCAACCGAGATCTGCGAGATGACCGAAGAGCCCAGCATTACAATAATGCATTGCCCGACCAGTGAGCTGTATATGCGCTGGAAGGCAGGCGGCAGCACAATACGGGTAAATATCTGGAAGCGGGTTAGCCCCAATGTCCGGCCTGCTTCCCATTGTCCTTTCGGCGTAGCCTCAATGCCGGCACGTAATATCTCAGCACTGTAAGCGCCTAAATTGACGGTCATTGCAATCAGCCCGGCCTGCCATGCAGTGAGTTTTACCCCTATCGCCGGTAAGCCAAAAAAGATGAAAAACAGCTGCACAATAAACGGCGTATTACGAATCAGCTCAACATAAATACCGGCAGATAACCGGAGCGGTCGTGAACGGCTGGTGCGGGCAGCGGCCCCCAGTGTGCCGAGCAGTATGCCACCAACAGTGGCATACGACGTCAGCTCAAGGGTTACCAGCAATCCTTGTCCAAGCTCAGGTAAATAAGGAACCAGATCGTGAAAGTTCAGTTGGTAACTCATAGTCGCATCCGTTTTATAATTCAGCCGGGAGCGGTGCTTTCAGCCAGGTTTCTGAGAACTTATTCAGCGAACCATCGTTGCGAGCGGCTGTGATGAGTTCATTCACTTTCTGCTGCAGGCGGGTTTCACCCTTGTAGATCCCGATGAAACAAGGGGAGTTTTTCAGCATGAACTTGGCCGCTGGTTTACGATCCGGCATCCGTGACGCGATTTCAGCCACGACGACGTTACCTGTCGCGATCAAATCGATCTGACCGGAAAGGTAAGCGGACAGGGTGGTGTTGTTATCTTCAAAACGCTTCACTGTGGTAGAGGCTGGTGCGATTTTGCTCAGCTCCATATCTTCCACCGCGCCGCGAGTCACACCGATGGTTTTATCCGCCAGCTCCTCTGATGTCTTGAGTGCAACCGATTCGGCACCAAAAACACCGAGGAAGAAAGGGGCATAGGCATTACTGAAATCGATCACTTTTTCACGTTCCGGATTTTTACCCAGACTGGAAATAACCAGATCGACTTTCTTGGTCTGCAAATAAGGTATGCGGTTTGCACTGGTTACCGGAACCAGCTCGAGTTTGACATTCAGTTTCTGAGCCAGATAACCCGCCATATCGATGTCATAACCATAGGGTTGCATATCAGCACCCACAGAACCGAAAGGCGGAAAATCCTGTGGTACGGCGACTTTCAGCACGCCCTTTTGTTGAATATCATCCAGCTGATCGGCTTTCGCAACACCGATAACGCTGAGACCTAACAGCAAAACACCCGATAACTGTTTCCATGCATTCATATCCAACCTCACATCCTGAGTTATACAACTATCATTTCCATTTCTATTTATATAGAAACTAAAGTTTCTTTTTATTCTAAAGCAAATACAATACCAACCTGGCTGAAGTCGGAAATGTGGTGCCTATTGCTGCATTTTATGGGCCAAATGACGCTTTTTATGGTGCAAACCAGTAATGCAGTACAAAAATGCTTAAGCATAAATGCACTATTTTCAGGCAATGGGATCATTTCTGTGCGCGAATCGGCGCAAGAAGAACAAAGATAAGGAGCTACTATGGAATTGAATAACCCGGATGTGGTGGCTGAAGTCACGGCGATGTTTATGCAGTATGAACAGGCATTGGTAACGAACGATGTTGCCGTGCTGGATAAACTATTCTGGAACCATCCGAAAACCGTGCGTTATGGCGCAACGGAGAATCTGGTTGGTTATGAACAGATCCAGGTATTCCGCAGTCAGCGCTCGCCGGCGGGTCTGGCCAGAACGCTGGAAAACACGGTGATCACTGTATTTGGTCAGGATATGGCGACGGCGAATACCACCTTCACCCGTGAAAATGAACTGCGCACCGGTCGACAGAGCCAGACCTGGGTTCGGTTTCCGGAAGGGTGGCGTATTGTCGCCGCGCATGTGTCGTGGATGAGCTGAAACTTTTATTTGTAGCTGAAATTTTAACGAAGTGATTTTGTATGGTTTTTTGATACATTAGTTTCTATGAACTGGTTAGTAGAAACATAACGTACAGGATTTTTATGCCGCGCTCGGAACTTGCACAACGGATTTACCTTCAGCTGGAACAGATGGGGCCGAAAGAGCGGCAACTCGCCGAATTTCTGCTGACGCATGAAGCGGAACTGGCGATTTATTCCAGTGCCGATATGGCCCGTCTGGCGAGGGTGTCGAAACCTGTGGTGAGCCGTTTCTTTAAACGTCTTGGTTACGACAGCTTCGCTGAAGTCCGGCAAGATCTGCGCAAGGTGCAGACGTCAGGTTCTCCATTGCTGGCAGACCAGCAGCCTTCTGATATCGGCACATTATTAGCCAATCATCAGGCGCAGGAAGCGAGAAACTGGCAGCAGACGTTAACGGATTTACAACGTTTACCGCTGGATTCTATTGCGGAAACGATTTGTTCCGCCCGACAGATCAAGGTGATCGGTTTTCGTAACAGTTATCCGGTTGCACTGCACTGGCGCCAGCAGTTGTTACAATTGCGAACCGGGGTCGATATCGTGCCGCAGCCGGGGCAAACACTGGCGGAAGAACTGAGTCAGCTCACCGGGCAGGATCTGGTCATTATGGTGGCGATGCGTCGTCGTACGGTTAATGTGAAACGCATTATGCAGTGGCTGGGTAAATCACCGGCGAAGTGTTTACTGATCACCGATCCTTCCGGATTGGAACACGCCACACACGCGGACTGGACCTTAACCTGCCATCAAATCAGCCCGGGCGGATTTGCCAGTTATGCCAGTGCGATGGCGGTGGTCAGTCTGATGTCGAATCTTTGCCAGCAGAAACTATCCGATGACAGCCGGGTACAGGCGATAGATGATCTGTTTGATCTGATGGATGAACTAGAACCTTCTCTGGGTGGTTAGTTCCTGATTTAACTGAAGGGTAAAAATTTCTGCGTGAATCGTTTTGCTGGTTACGCAGATTTTTTTATATCCCAAAAAGAAATAATAGTTCCATTGTATTTACTAAAAGAAACAATAGTTGTTTAATGGGTATATTGCAGTTCGGATTGGAGTGATGAACTTGGCTGATTTTTCTGTTTACTGTCCGCATGGGCCACACAATTTCAGAGTCATGCAGGAAGGCGCGCTGAGCGATCTGCGTCTGGTTTACAAAGATCTCTATCATGTAGCGGGATATCCGACCGGGGCAGGGAACCCAACCTGGCTGAGCACTCATGAACCCGCAACTGTTACATCACCGGTGTTACTCAAGTTAATGAATGCCGGTATGCAAATTATTGGCCGGGTACAGACCGATGAACTGGCATATAGCCTCAATGGCTGCAACATCCATTACGGTACGCCGGTTAATCCTGCTGCCCCGGATCGTTTACCGGGTGGTTCTTCCAGTGGCAGCGCCGTTGCGGTCGCGCGTGGCGAAGCAGATGTCGGTTTGGGCACGGATACCGGCGGCTCGATCCGCGTTCCGGCCTGTTACAACGGTTTGTTTGGTATCCGGCCGACGCACGGTCGTTTATCGTCGGAACATATGGTGCCGCTGGCGCCGCGATTTGATACGCCCGGCTGGCTGTGTCGTGATGCGGCAACGCTGGAGCGGATAGGGGCTTTGTTATTCGGTGAAGCGCCGGTTAAAGCGGAAGCGGCTAATTTGCTCTGGGCAACTTCGTTGTTTGATTTGTTGCCGGAAGCACTGCGTACCGCCATTGCCCCGCTTAAACAACAGATCGCGGCGTGTGCTGCTTCTGTCAATGAATGGGATTTTGCTCCTGCCCGCCTGAGCGAACTGAATAATACTTTCCGCACCTTGCAAGGGCGCGCAGTCGCCCGTACGCATTCTGCGTGGGTATCGCAGCACCCGGATGCGTTCGCGCCGGATATCGCCGAGCGTTTTCAGTGGGCCAGCCAGTTAACGGCAGAGGCCGAAGCACTTGCAGAGGAAACTCGTCAGCAGTGGAAAACTGAAATCATCACCAGACTGGAAACCGCTTATCTCGTCATTCCGACCACGCCTGATCTGGCGCCATTACGTAGCGCCAGCGATGCCGATCTGGCTGATTTCCGCATGAAATTGCTGGGGTTAACTGCATTGGCTGGTCTGGCCGGGCTTCCGCAGGTACATCTGCCGTTAGTGAAAGTCGATAGTGTTCCCTTTGGTTTTTCCATTATAGGTAAACCAGGCAGCGACATGCAGTTGCTGGCATTAGCCCGTCTGTTCAGCGATGTCGTCGGCAAGGATAATTAAGATGAAGCAATTAGCCTTTACCGCCTCTCATTTTCAGGCCTCTGAAGCCGGTATGCAGATCCTGCGAAATGGCGGTACTGCAATTGAAGCGATGGTGGCGGCGGCGGCGGCTATTGCGGTGGCTTATCCGCATATGAACAGTCTGGGCGGCGATGGTTTCTGGTTGATCCATGAGCCCGGAAAGCAACCTGTTGCCATTAATGCGGCAGGTGTCAGCGCGGCACAAGCTTCTGCAACCTGGTATCAGGAGCGAAACTATTCGCAGATCCCATCCCGTGGTAGCGCAGCCGCACTAACCGTAGCTGGCACTGTCAGTGGCTGGCAACTGGCGCTGGAAATGAGTGAAAAATGGCAGGCCGGGATCGGGCTGGAGAACATTCTGCATTCCGCCATTCATCTGGCTCGCCATGGCATCAGCGTGACCGAAAGTCTGGCTACTGCCAGCCGCAAAACCATCAATGAACTTAGTCAGGTCGAAGGGTTCAGCGAACGTTATCTGCCAAATGGTAATGTACTCAACGTGGGTGAAACATTACGCAATGAGCCGCTGGCTGATCTGCTGCAACACCTGAGTATTGCCGGTCTGGATGATTTTTATCGTGGGAAAACAGCCGATTGCATCGCGGCTGCATTAACTAAGGAAGGTTCGCCACTGACGCTTTCTGATCTTGCCGCTTATCGTGCCCGTCAGGTAGAACCATTATCGGTCACAACCAGCAAAGGCACGTTTTATAACCTGCCGTTACCGACGCAGGGCATTGCATCACTGCTGATTCTGGCACTGTTTGATCGCTGTTTTGATCCATCACAGGATGAAAGTACGCAACTGCATTTGCTGGTGGAGGCGACCAAACAGGCGTTTCGTGTGCGCAATGCGGAAGCACAGGATGCCTCGGTGGCGACTAAAGATATCAGTCGTTGGTTACAAGAACCTGCGTTGCAAAAACTGGCCGCAGAGATTGATCTGAATCAGGCCGCACCATGGCCAAATCCGGCCATACCAGGCGATACCATCTGGATGGCAGCGCGCGATAAAGAAGGCCGCATGGTGAGCTTTATCCAGAGTATTTATTGGGAGTTCGGCTCTGGTCTGGTCATCCCTGAACTGGGGTTGCTCTGGAATAACCGCGGCGTCAGTTTCAGTCTGGAACGCGGTGCCACCAATGAACTGAAGGGCAATATTCAGCCATTTCACACGCTGAATCCGGCACTGGCACATCTTCATGATGGACGGGTCTTAGCTTACGGCACCATGGGCGGGGAAGGACAACCGCAAACTCAGGCCGCCATCATCTGGCGTCATCTCTATCAGCAGTTATCACTCAGTGAGGCGGTTGCCGCACCGCGCTGGCTGCTGGGACGAACCTGGGGTGATGACAGCCACAATCTGAAAATCGAAGCGGACATGCCAGAGTATATTCTTTCTTCACTGCAGCAACGGGGACATGAAATACAACCGATCCCAGCCTGTTCAGAACTGATGGGACATGCTGGTGCGATTTCAGCAACCGAAGCTGGCGTTATTGATCTGGCTACCGATCCCCGGTCTGACGGCGCCGCGCTTACCGAGTGTTTTGACGTTTCGCTTACCCGAATTTTTTAATTATTTTTCCGGAGAATTTACGTGGAATTTATTCAATCTGTAGCCCCAATATTGTTTGCTCTGGTAATGACGGGTGTCGTTGCCGGTATTCTGGCCGGGTTACTGGGTGTTGGCGGCGGTATTGTTATGGTGCCGGTGCTTTACTTCATCTTCCAGAGTTTTGAAGTTGCGCCGCAACATGCCATTTTGCTGGCAACGGGTACTTCGCTGGCGGCGATGATCCCAACCTCCATCATGTCGATCCGTTCGCAAAAGAAGCGCGGTAACGTGGATACGGATCTGCTCAAACGCTGGGGGATATTCCTGCTGATTGGGGTGCTGGCCGGTGCGGCACTGGCTACCCATTTTGGAGGGGTCTGGCTGACCGCTATGTTTGGCACTCTTGCCATGCTGGTTTCACTGAATATGTTATTCCGCGCTAAAGCGAAACCCTTCGCCACAGAACTACCCGGCAAAGCTGTGCAGTCATTCATTGCCATGGTGATCGGGTCAGTTTCCGTCATGATTGGTATCGGTGGCGGCACGCTGAGTGTACCGATTCTGACCAGCTGTAATTATCCGCCACATCGTGCCGTCGGCACCTCCTCTGCGATTGGTTTACTTATCTCGGTACCGGGCGCTATCACCATGCTGGCAACCGGAACAACTCCCGCAGATGCGCCGTATGGCACGATTGGTCTGGTCAATCTGCTCGGCTTTGCCTGCATCGTGCCTATGTCAGTAGTGTTTGCCCCTGTCGGTGTACGTTTAGGTCAGAAATTAAACCCTGTTCGTTTAAAACAAGTTTTTGCGGTGGCATTAGCGTTTACCGGTGCCCGTATGCTGTTTTCGGTGCTGTAAGAGGAATCCGACCATGTTAGATATTCAGGCTTTCGATCAAATTAATCCTCCCGCTCGTCTATTGATGGGGCCCGGTCCGATCAACGCTGATCCGCGTGTATTACGTGCAATGTCGTCACAACTGATCGGTCAGTATGATCCGGCGATGACGGAATACATGAACCAGACCATGGCGCTGTACCGGGCGTTATACAAAACCAATAACGAATGGACCTTCCTGATCGATGGCACCTCCCGTGCCGGGATCGAAGCCATGCTGGTATCGGCCATTCGCCCAGGTGATAAGGTACTGGTGCCGGTCTTTGGTCGTTTTGGCGATCTGCTCTGTGAAATTGCCCGTCGTTGCCGTGCCGAAGTGCATACCATCTCGGTACCATGGGGGGAGGTGTTTGATCCGCAAATGGTGGAAGATGCCATTATTGCGATCAAACCGCGGGCATTACTCACCGTTCAGGGTGATACCTCGACCACCATGCTGCAACCGCTGGCGGAACTTGGTGAGATCTGCCGTCGTCACGACGTTTTGTTTTACACCGATGCGACCGCTTCATTCGGTGGCAACCCGATGGAAGTGGATGCCTGGGGACTGGATGCCGTTTCAGCCGGACTACAAAAATGTCTGGGGGGCCCGTCAGGTAGCTCGCCGGTTACGCTCAGTGATCGTTTTGCCGATGTGGTCAGAAAACGCAAACACGTCGAGCAGGGGATCCGTAACGCCAACCATCAGGATGGCAGTGATGAGATCATCTATTCCAACTATTTCGACCTCGGCATGATCATGGATTACTGGGGGCCGGAGCGTCTGAATCATCACACCGAAGCGACCAGTATGCTGTTTGGCGCCCGTGAATGTGCCCGTATCATTCTTCAGGAAGGTATTGATACCTGTATTGCCCGTCACAAGCTGCATGGTGATGCACTGCTGGCCGGTATACGGGGCATGGGATTAAAACCATTCGGCGACCTGAAACACAAAATGAATAACGTGCTGGGCGTTTATATTCCGGATGGTGTGCACGGTGAACAGATCCGTCAGACCTTGCTGAATGATTTTGGTATTGAAATCGGCACCTCGTTTGGCCCGTTGCACGGCAAGATCTGGCGCATTGGCACCATGGGTTACAACGCGCGTAAAGATACCGTGCTGTTGACACTTTCTGCGCTGGAAGCGGTCTTAAACCGTTTCGGTTTCAAAACAGTTCAGGGCGCTGCATTGCAATCGGCATGGGATGTTTATGCCACCGCGGAGGTCTGATATGCAGGAAGGCATCCGTATTTTTGAGCGTTGCAATGAACTGGCGCTTTTAAGTGAAGAGACTGATGCGTTAACGCGTGTCTATCTTTCAGCACAGCATCAGCAAGCCAACCAGCTTGTCGGTACGTGGATGCGCGATGCCGGAATGCATGTCTGGCAGGATGCTGTTGGCAATATTTGCGGACGGTATGAAGGAACAGAACCCGAAGCACCCGCGGTATTGCTCGGCTCACATCTGGATACCGTACGGAATGCCGGAAAATACGATGGCATGCTGGGCGTAGTGACGGCAATTGAGCTGGTATCCCGCTTCCATCAGCAGAATAAGCGCTTTCCTTTCGCCATCGAAGTGATTGGTTTTGGTGATGAGGAAGGGGTCCGGTTCGGTGTTACTTTGCTTGGCAGCCGTGGGCTGGTCGGAAGCTGGGGCGAAGGCTGGCTGGATAAACAAGACAGTAATGGCATTTCACTGGCTCAGGCATTGCGTGATTTTGGTCTGGCACCGGAGCAAATTCATCAGGCAAAAAGAAAACCTTCCGATTTCATTGGTTATCTGGAATTACACATTGAACAAGGCCCGTTACTTGAATCAAGCGACCTTGCTTTGGGTGTCGTCACCGCGATCAATGGTGCGAAAAGACTGAATTTTTCGTTTAAAGGCATGGCCGGACACGCCGGAACTGTACCAATGTCATTGCGACAGGATGCGCTGGTGGGAGCCAGTGAATTGATTCTGATAGCAGAATCTATCGCGAAAGATTTTGATGTTGTGGCCACTGTTGGCAAAATCGCGTGTCACCCCGGTGCAGTGAATGTCATTCCATCGGATGTATCATTCACTCTGGATATCCGGGCGCCGGATAATCGGCAACGCGATGTCGCTCTTTTTGAAATCACTAAAGCAGCAAAAGAAATCGCTGCCCGGCGACAATTAGCGCTGAATTACGACTGTTTTTACAGTTCAGATGCCACGCCATGCGCGGGCTTCCTGCAAGAGAAACTGACGAATGCAGTGACAAAAGTGCAAGACCGGAGCATGAGTCTTGCCAGTGGTGCCGGGCATGACGCCATCGCCATCGCGGCGTTGTGCGAAGTCGGTATGCTCTTTATGCGTTGCAAGGGCGGGATCAGTCATAATCCTGCTGAATCAGTGCAGGTTGCTGATATTGATTTGGCGCTGCAGGCTCTGGATCATGTTCTGGCGAATTTAAATCTTCCAAAATCCAAAAACATGCTTGGCTAAATCATCACCGGTTGCTTTAATTAGCGATATCAGGAAATTACGGATTTCACTGACGCATAAGGTGCGATGGTCATGCTATGAAAGCAACTCCTCATGTCCCACCCTATAATTTCACCGACTTACTGCTGGATGCAGTTTGTGTCGTTGATCGTGATGGCTATTTCCTTTTTGTCAGTGCCGCCAGCGAAAAGATTTTTGGTTACAAACCGGATGAAATGATTGGCAAACCCATGATTGATTTCGTGTATCCGGGCGATCGGGGGAGAACTCTGAATGCAGTCACCGAGATCCTTAATGGTGAACATAAGCCTCATTTCGAAAATCGTTATGTCCGGAAGGATGGCAAAATAGTTCATATCATGTGGTCTGCCCGCTGGTCTGAATCTGAACAGGTGAGGGTAGCTGTCGCTCGTGATGTCACCGAACGGAAACGCGCCGAATCAATGCAAACTGCTGTTTATGCCATATCAGAAGCTGCCAATTCGCCCGGTAATCTGAATTCCCTGTTTCAGCGTATTCACGAGGTTGTCGATGATCTGCTGCTGGCGACTAATTTTATGGTCGGGCTTTATGATGCAGAAAAAAATGAGCTGAGCTTTCCCTATTGTGCGCATCCGTACAGCGAGACATCGCCATCAAACCGGGTGCCTGAGATCATCGTCAGACAGGTTATTCATACTGGACGTTCACTGTTATTAACACCTGAAACTATCGCTGCGGTTTTCCCGGCATTAGTCTTTGAAGCTGGTCCTAAGACATTGAACTGGTTGATCGCACCTATAAAGTCATCAAATGGAATGATTGGTGCACTGCTCGTAATGAGTTCTGATAACAACATGCGTTTTACAGAACAGGATCGGGAATTGCTGCAGTTTGTCTCTATCCAGGTTGCTGCCGCTATCGAACGCAAGCGAATGCTTTCCCGGTTAGAATATATGGCGCAATTCGATCAGTTAACGCATCTTCCAAACCGTACACTTTTTCTGGATCGTCTGCAGAACGCGTTAATCATCGCGCACCGGGAACAAAAAATGCTGGCGGTTTTTTATCTGGATCTGGATAAATTCAAGCAGGTCAATGACACATTCGGCCATGCGACAGGGGATCAGTTGCTGTATGCGGTATCACGTCGCCTGTCTCTCTGTGTCCGTGAATCGGATACGGTCGGGCGCATCGGCGGGGATGAATTTGTCATTCTGGCCAATCATATCAAGCACCCGGGTGATGTAGACGTCATCAAAAACAAAATCAGGGCAGCCTTATCGCAACCTTATGATCTGGACAAAGCTCAACTGCAGGTCTTTCCCAGTATTGGCTGTGCTATTTATCCGGATCATGGCGTGAGTGAAAGTGAGCTGATTCATTATGCCGACTGTGCAATGTATCAGGCCAAAAAAGAACAAATGTCATTGGCCGTAGCGTCAAAACCATAACCGCGTTCCGTCATATTGCATGAAATGATCGCAATTTCTGGTTGCATTTCTGAAAGGGAATATTGACCTGTGTCATCAATGTATATTTTAGATGTATCTTTATTAGCTTTTTAAGATTCAGTTAAGTGTTCAGGTCTAGCATTTAATCAGACGTTAGATGTTAGCCGGAGCAGTTATGAAGCCTCTCAATGCGCCTTACCAGTTATCGCTGGCTAAAAGCAGTCACCAATATTCACACTTGCAACAATTTATACAGGATCAGTATCTCCACGAATTCAATGCGACGATACCGCATTTCTTACCTGTATTGCTTGGACTTTACCGGGCTGACGGTCAGCTGGTCAGCGCTTGCGGATTAAATCCGGCACATCTGAACAATCTTTATTTAGAACACTATCTGGATGCGCCAATTGAGCAAGTAGTAGCGAACCAGCACAACATCGCTATGGATCGGTCTCAGATAATCGAAATTGGTAATTTTGCCGCTGTTGAAGCGGGTGCTTCGCGGATCATGTTTGCAGCACTGTGCCTGTTACTCAGAAAGAGTCATCTGGACTATGTGGCGTTTACCGGCACGAACAAGATCCGCAATATCTTTCAGCGTCTGCATCTTAACCCGGTGGAACTGTCTCCGGCTTTACCTGAGCGGCTGGGGGATGATGCCAATGCCTGGGGCGAATATTACCGTAATCATCCACTGGTCATGATTGGTGATGTGAATGCTGGTTATCAGACGCTGAGTGAAAACAGTCTGTTATTTTCCTTGTTTGGCGCTGTGCCTTCTTTGTTTTCTGAAACAGTGAGGACATCGGCATGAACTTGTTTGAGCAGATCAGCCGGATCGCCGCTGAAGATCCACATCGTCCGGCATTATATGATAGCCACCGGACGTTCACCTATGCCGCACTTGAGCATGAAATTCGCCAATTATCTGATCAGCTTAAGGCACTGAAAATATCCCGTCTGGCATTGCAAATCGATAACGGTATTGACTGGGCATTAGTTGATCTCGCCTGTATGTTTTCCTGTGTTGTTGTTATTCCGGTTCCCTTGTTTTTCAGCGAAGAACAACAGAAGTGGTTACTGGAAACGAGCGGAGCCGATGCGCTTGTCGGTCCGTCGAAAGCCGGTTGGTTATCATCACAATTAGCCTCTTTACCATTGCAACGCTGTCAGCCGGCAGAAGTTCCTTCCATGCCTGAAGGTACAGCCAAAATCACCTATACCTCAGGGACAACCGGGCATCCCAAAGGGGTTTGTCTGAGTTTCAGTCATCTGATGAATGTCTGTCAGTCAATTACAGAACGCATCAGCTCTGCGGATATCAGACAGCATCTCACCTTACTGCCATTATCTACATTGCTGGAGAATATAACCGGACTATATGTGCCTTTACTGACCGGAGCCAGCAGTTGTATCCCTTCTCTGGCCGAGGTAGGGCTGACCGGTTCCAGTCAGTTTTCACCACCGGTTTTTGCTCAGGCACTGAAGGCATGGCAGCCGCATAGTCTGGTGCTGATGCCTGAATTACTCAGAATGCTGGTTGCTATGTGCAGTGCCGACAGTTCACTGGCTTCCAGCCTGCGTTTTGTTGCCGTGGGCGGCGGGAAAGTAGCGGCGGATTTAATTCATAAAGCCCGTCAGTCGGGTTTACCTGTTTATGAAGGTTATGGCCTTTCGGAATGTGGATCTGTAGTGGCATTAAATTCGCCTGACCATGATCTGCCCGGCGCAGTAGGATTACCGCTTCATCATTGCGATGTTGTCATCAGTGAAGATGGTGAGGTCCTGGTCAATGGCGCTCCCATGCTCGGGTACCTCGGTGAATCATCCTCTCATGAGCAGATAGCCACCGGCGATTTAGGTCATATAGACGAGCAGGGCTTTTTGCATATTACCGGACGCAGGAAAAATGTGCAGATCACGGCCTTCGGACGCAATTTTTCGCCGGAATGGATAGAAGCAGAGGCGCAGATTTATCCGTCAATATCCCGCATTGTCATATTCGGTGATGCCTTACCCGCTAACATTGCCATCGTACAGACAACCCCTGGACAGGAAAAACAGCTGCCCGCGCACATTGCACATCTCAATACCCATTTACCCGACTATGCACGGATTCATCACTATATCGAAGCCGAACTGACTGCTGCCTCCGGATTAATAACCAGTAATGGCCGCCCGAAGCGGCAAAAGATTCTGGATACATATCAGACCAGAATTGATCAGCTTTTCGCAGGAGATCCAATATGACCTTTTACCAGCAACTTCAGGATAGCACTGCCCGTGAACGCGATTATTTATTGAGTGCACCGATCATCGAAGCTTGCCGCACCGGCGATATCAACAAGGAAATGTACGTTGCTTTCCTGAGACAAGCCTATTACCACGTGCGTCATACCGTGCCGTTACTGATGGCGACCGGAGGAAAGTTACCACAGGATTATGAGTGGGTACGTGGCGCAATTGCAGAATACATTGATGAAGAATATGGCCATCAGGAATGGATACTAAACGATATCCGGGCATGTGGCAGCGATGCAGAATCTGTCAGAACAGGCCAGCCGGGCTTATCAATTGAACTGATGGTGGCGTTTCTTTATGACCAGATAAACCGCTCAAATCCCATGGGATTTTTTGGCATGGTTCAGGTGCTGGAGGGTACCAGTGTCGCGATTGCACTCAACGTAGCCGAACAACTGAAACAGGGTCTTAGCTTACCGTCTGATGCAATGAGTTATCTCAGCTCTCATGGCGCACTGGATCAGGAACATCTGCGCTTTTTTGAGTCGCTGATGAATAAAGTGGAAAAACAGGAAGATCAGCAAGCGATCATCCATTCCGCAAAAGTAGTCTACCGGCTCTATGGCAACATGTTACGTGAAATAACAGGGCACCTCTCATGAAACTGGAAAATGCAAAAATATTGATAACCGGCGCCAGTGGTGGCATCGGAAAAGCATTATCCCATGCGTTGGCAGAACAAAATGCTTTTCTGGTGCTGCATGGTCGTAATGAAATCCAGCTTGCACAACTGAAGGCATCTTTACCTTATCCGGATCGTCATCAAATTATCGTCGCTGATCTTACTCAGACTGCAGATCGGGCTATGTTGCTGCAACATCCGGCGCTGAATGCCGGGATCGATGTCCTGATTAACAATGCCGGTACAAATGAATTTGCCTGGCTGGAGGATCAGACAGAAACCCAGATTGAGCGTCAGCTATATGTGAACGTTCAGGCTCCGGTATTACTGACCAAGGCAATGTTGCCGCATTTAAACAAACCGGCCCTGATCATGAATATAGGCTCAAGTCTGGGCAGTATTGGTTATCCCGGTTACAGCGTTTACTGTGCGACCAAGTTTGCTATCCGCGGGTTTAGCGAGGCGCTGAACAGAGAATTAGCCGGTAGCGGAATTAAAGTGCTCTATTTCGCCCCCCGTGCGACGCAAACCACGATCAATTCCGAGGCCGTTAATGAAATGAACAAAGTGCTGGGCACTAAAAGTGACACTGCCGAGTCAGTTGCCCGTGAAGTTGTGACTGCTTTGCAAAAAGAGATCAAACGCCGCTGGCTGGGCTGGCCGGAAGGCTTGTTTGTCCGCATAAATGGACTCATACCACAACTGGTTGATAACGCCATTAGCAAACAATTGCCTGTCATTGCTAAATTCGCCCGTTCTACCTTTCAAAAAGGAACTTATTGATGAAAAAATACTTATTTTTGATGGGATTAGTGAGTGTTGCCGCATCACAAGTCCATGCTGCTGATGCACTGATTCAGATACAGGATCAGTGGAGTGTCTGCCAGTATCAGGTAGAAAAGGATGCAAAAGAAGGTTGCCTGGAAACGTTGAGTAAAGAAGCAAGCCAGCAGAGTCTGCAACATAAATCACGTGTCGATTTATTGATCTGGTCTGCCATTGTAAAAAGTAGCTGGGCCGGCGCCAAAGGCGGCTTAGATGCACTCTCTTTGGTGAAAGAAGCCAAAGGTGAACTTGAACAGGCGTTGGCTCGTGATCCTAAGTCGTTAAATGGTTCGGCTTATACCAGTCTCGGCACACTTTATTATCAGGTTCCGGGATGGCCGATCGGCTTTGGTGACAACAAACAAGCTGAGCAGTTATTAAAACAGGCGCTGGCAATTAATCCTGATGGCATTGATCCTAATTTCTTTTACGGCGATTTCTTGCTGGAACAAGGCCGCAAAAAAGAAGCGAAAATTTACCTGACGAAAGCCCTTAATGCCCCGGAACGTGCCGGCCGTGAGCTCGCGGACAAGGGCCGGAAGCAGGAAATTCAGGAAAAGTTATCTGAATTGTAACCAGCGCATCGGAAACGTAATCTGTTGGCGTTTTCTACAAGGCAAACGGTGGTAACTGACTGAACAGTTTTTGTAAGCCTTCGCCCCATGCCTGGCGTAACGCCAGAAAGTAAGGGTGTTTTTCAGTAATGCGATATTGCTGAGCACTACTGAATGAGTCTTTTGGATATATCAGTGTATCCAGCGGTAAACCGACCGACAGATTACTACGCAGTGTGGAGTCGATGGAGATCAACGCACACTGCATGGCTGTTTCCAGTGAGGTGTTAAAATTCATTACCCGATCAATGATCGGTTTGCCGTATTTACTTTCACCGATCTGGAAATAGGGCGTGTCTTCGGTGGCTTCGATGAAATTACCTTCCGGATAAATATGAAACAGCCGATGAACATCCCCTTTGATTTGACCGCCAAGGAGAATATTACAACCGAAGTTGATATGCCCCTGTTGTTGCCCGCTGTCTCGCTGGATCACCTCCCGGATGACGTTGCCAACTAACGTAGCAGCGTCATAAACCGAACTGACATTCATCAGGTTAGGAACGTCCTGATTCACTCGTTGCCGTAATAAGGTCAGTACACTTTGTGTTGTTGCCAGATTGCCAGCACTTTGTAACACCAGTACCCGATCATCTTTTTCAAAAACATGTAGTTTTTTGAAAGTTGCGATGTGATCGACACCCGCATTGGTACGTGAATCTGACGCAAATACCAAACCGTCAGCAAGACGCATGGCAACACAATATGTCATTTTGTTTTCCTCAATACTTCAGTTGTCAGCGTGACAGCTTTTATCATTGTTGCTGCTGTACATCGAGTAAATTTACAGCAGTTTGTGCCTGCATGGCCTCACTGCCGCCACCAAAACGCACCCCTCGTACCGGGCAGGCATCCAGATAATCCATACCGACTGCCAATTTCAAATGCTGGTTGGGGGAGCAAGTGTTATTGGTGATATCAAAGGTATTCCAGCGATCGTTCAGCCACGCTTCGGCCCAGGCATGCATCGCCACATGTGTGCTATCAGCGGTGTAAAGATAACCACTTACATAACGGGCCGGTATGCCAACACTGCGGCAACAAGCCAGAAAAACATGGGTGTGATCCTGACAAACCCCGTTTCTGGCGGCCAATGCTTCATCGGCGGAAAATGAAACATCGGTGGCACCGGGGGTGTATGGCATTTTTTCCAGAATCGCCTGCATCAGCGATTGCAAACCAGTCAGTGGCTGGCTGGCATCGTGATGTTGCTGTGCTAATTCGCGTATGGGTGCAGTTGCGTTCGTTAACGTTGAATTTCGCAGATAAGTCAGCGGTGAGATGAGCTCTATTGCATCATCCAGTTCGTCTTCCAGAATTTCAACTTCGCCATGTGCATGGATCTGAATGGTTTCATGCGGGGTATCGAGGCTCAGTACATGCAAGATGTTGCCGTAACCATCTGTGGTGATGGTGGCTTGTTCCGGCAGATCTAATTGCCAGCTGACAATGCGCTGGCGCTGCGAGGTTTGTGGCGTCAGGCGCAGATATTGAGTGCTGTGACGTACCATCTCGGCATAATGATATTGCGTATGATGATCGATGGTCAGTTTCATAAGGCCTCCAGATAGGCTCTGTGGATGCTTTGTCCAATGGCGCCGATGTCATTCAGGAATCGGGTCAGATATTGATGAACACCTTCCGAGAAGACTTCTTCAATTTTGCCAAACCGTAAGTTGGCGTTGAGAACGGTTGTCAGACGGCGTGGCTCATGACCGGCATTGCCTTCGATGAGTGCCAGCAATTGCTCAACCTCTTCAAGGCTGGCGCGCAGCGAGCGGGGTACTTCATTGCGTAAGATCAGCAGCTCTGCGACGGATTGACGTGATAAGCCTTTATACAAGGTCTGATGTGATTCATACGCGCCTACGGAGCGCAATAACGAGTTCCAGCGGTAAAATTCGCGCACGCTGTCTTCATCTTCCTGAATGACCTGATATTTCACATCCAGAATGCGGGCGGTATTGTCTGCACGTTCAATGAATGTACCAAGACGGATAAACCACAACACATCACCACGCATGATGGTGCCGAATGTAGCGCCACGGAACAGGTGTGAACGTTCTTTTACCCAATCAAGGAACGCTTGTGCACTGTTATGGCTAATGCCTTTTTTGCGTAAGGCTTTAATTTCCAGCCAGGTTGCGTTGATGCTTTCCCATACTTCGGACGGAATTTTCCCGCGCACAGAATGTGCGTTATCGCGCGCCATGCGAATGCAGTTAAAGATGCTGCTGGGGTTTTCTTCATCCAGCCCAAAAAATTCCAGCAGGTTATCCATGCTGACATTTTCATAGCGCGCCATGAACGGTTCATGCGTGCCAGTGATGGTGAGCGGCGCGATCAATTCACTGTTGTCGGCATCAATCAACGGCATCAGCGACATGGTTTGCGTGACATCCAGCATACGCGCTGTGTTTTCGGCACGTTCCAGAAAACGGGCCATCCAGTAAAGTTCACTCGCGGTACGACTCAGCATAAATTGTCCTCCATTACCCAGGTATCTTTTGTGCCACCACCCTGAGAGGAGTTCACAACCAGCGAGCCTTCGGTCAGCGCAACGCGCGTCAGACCACCGGGAACCAGTCGGATTTCTTTACCACTTAAGACAAATGGGCGTAAATCAATGTGACGAGGTGCCACACCGGCATCGACAAACGTCGGGCAGGTAGAAAGAGAAAGGGTCGGTTGCGCGATATAGTTATCAGGGCGCGCCTTCAATAAATCGCGGAATTTGGCAATTTCAGCCTTGCTGGCGCAGGGGCCGATCAGCATGCCATAACCACCGGCGCCATGAACCTCTTTCACCACCAGTTCATCCAGATGCTCCAGCACATACCGCAGATCATCTTGTTCCCGGCATTGCCAGGTCGGCACGTTATGCAGGATCGGTTCTTCATCCAGATAGAATCTGATCATGTTGGGCACATACGGGTAGATCGATTTATCGTCGGCCACGCCTGTACCAATGGCATTAGCCAGCACCACGCCACCTGAGCGGTAAGCAGACAGTAAACCCGGCACCCCGATCAGTGATGTCGGATTGAATGCCAGAGGATCAAGGAAGTCATCGTCAATACGGCGATAAATGACATCAACCCGCTGCGGGCCCGTGGTGGTACGCATAAACACTTTGCCATCACGCACCATCAGATCGGCACTTTCAACCAGCTCGACACCCATCTGCTGGGCTAAGAAGCTGTGTTCGAAATAGGCGCTGTTGAAGCGGCCCGGCGTCATTACCACGACATTTGGATTATCGACCGGGCTGCTTTCGCGCAATGTTTGCAGCAGTAGGGCAGGGTAACGTTCTACCGGCGCAATCCGTTGCTGGCGGAACAATTCAGGAAATAACCGCATCATCATTTTGCGGTTTTCCAGCATGTAAGAGACACCGGATGGCGTGCGCAGGTTATCTTCCAGCACATAATAGCTGCCATCATGGTTGCGGATCATGTCCACACCCGTGATGTGCGCATACGTGTTGCGGTGCAGATCGACCCCTTGCATGCAGGGCTGGTACTGCGCGTTGGCCAGCACTTGTGCCGCGGGAATGACACCGGCTTTCAGTATGTGCTGTTCGTGATAGATGTCGTGCAAGAAGGCATTCAGCGCGGTAACTCGTTGGCGAATGCCCTTGTCGAGCTGTTGCCATTCGCTGGCAGGAATGATGCGTGGGATATTATCGAAAGGGATAAGTCTTTCTGCGCCGTCTTCTTCACCGTAAACGTTGAACGTGATGCCAACACGGTGGAACAGCAGGTTTGCTTCTTCTTGTTTCTGTTTAATCGTTTTTTCGTCAGTTCGGGTCAGCCATTGCCAATAGGTCTCGTAATGGCTTCGGCATTGTCCGTCAGGTTGTAACATTTCATCGTATAACCCGGGACCCGGTAGGTGGACTTTCAGCATAACTGTCTCCGCGGGACTTCCTTGTAATATAACTAACGCAAGGGTCATGCCAGAGCAGCTTGAATCTGAGTATTAAGATAAATAAGGCTACATTTTTATAAAATATCAGAATAAACAGGAATTTTGCTGTTTTATAAAAAACTTTGCACTTTTATGGTGCTTAGACAGTATCCGTTTTGCCCGTTTTGAGTGAATAGATACAACGCGTGATCGCCGCTCGTTCTCCAGACACTATTCAGCCATTTTCCCAACATACCCCGTCCTGCTCTGACAGACCGCCATATAACCCTCCAAATTATTCGTCTGAATCTCTTCTGGCGATGGTAATTCACTTAGCCCGGCGTCAGATGTCAGCGGTTCAGATCAAATACGTGAATGGCATCTCAAATTGGTGCATTGAATGATATTTGACCTTGAAGAAAAGATATTTCGGTAGTAATAATTAAACAACTTCACGGAAATCCGTAAAGTTGAAAAGTACTTTACAGGTCAGTTTATAAAGGAATCCACATGTCTGAACTAAAATTCGCTACACGTCTGAACTCATTTGCTTCAGGTGCGCACCTTTACTGGAAAGACCTAAAAGGCAAACCAACGGTGATGCAAATGATTGAGCGGGCAGCAACCGCAAAAGGTCTGACTCACCTGGATTTAAATTATCCGCAACACATCACCACCGATGACATTAAGGCCATGCGTCAGAAGATAGAAGAAGTGGGCCTTGCTGTTAACGGTATGCAAATGCGTTGGGATGCTCCGGAATTCAAAATTGGTGCATTCACTAATCCAGACCCGGTAATTCGTCGCAAAGCCATTGAATTAACTAAACGTGGCATTGATACCGGCCGTGAATTCGGCTCTAAGCTGATGACGCTTTGGATGGGGCAGGATGGCTTTGATTATTGTTTCCAGGCTGATTACAAAAAAGTCTGGGAAGACGCGGTAAGCGCCGTTCGCGAAGTGGCTGAATACGCCCCTGATGTTGATATCAGTATTGAATACAAACCAAATGAACCGCGTGCATTCAGTATCTTCCCGAATGTGACAACCTGCCTGTTAGCGCTTGATGAAGCCGGTTGTGACAATTTAGGTATCACGCTTGATTTTGCACACGTTCTTTACGCAAACGAAATTCCTGCTTATGCCGCTGCAATGGTGGCACGCCGCTCACGTCTGCTGGGTCTCGACTGCAACGATGGCTGGGGAAAACGCGATGACGGTTTGATGGTTGCGTCAGTAAACCCGCGGGCAACTCTCGAATTCCTGTGGCAGATGCAGCGTGACGGTTATCAGGGCGCGTACTACTTCGATACCTTCCCTGATGCGAGTGGTTTAGATCCTGTCCGTGAAGCAGAAACCAATATTGCGACAGTAAAACGACTGCTCAAACTCTGCGAAAAACTCAATGACAACACTGAGTTGATGGCAGCCATCAGCAGACAGGATGCGGTTGCATCACAGCAGATTATCAACGACATCATGCTTGCAAAATAGCAGGCAACGCCCGGGCACCACAGGGCTCCTCATAGAGTTAACGCTTTATGAGGTGTTCTGAAAACACCACAACACACAAGGATCAAACATGAAAAAACTATTATTAACTGTACTTGCATCCTCCTTAATCAGCGCTGGTGTATATGCGGCTGAATTAACACCACTGCAGTCAGACAGTGAACCAGACCGTACTGACTGGACACAGTTGGATGCAAAGTATGGCCCGATGCCAAAAGTGGATCCGGCATTAAAAATTGGCGGTGTTTCAAAAACACTGACCAATGAATACTGGCGTTCACTGGGCGAAGGTTACAAGAACGTTGCTGATAAGCATGGTTTCACTGTCGCCTACCAGGCTGCGGCAAATGAAGATGATCAGATGGGTCAGCTGGCAATCGCTGAAACATTAATCTCTCAGGGGTTTAACGGCTTGCTGGTGTCACCACAAACTGACGCTAATTTACAGCCAGCCTATGAAGTAGCAAAGAGCAAAGGTGTTGCGGTGGTTAACGTTAATGATGCAGTAATGCCGAATGCGGCGTACTACGTTGGTAACGTTCAGAAAGACAACGGTGTCCGTGTCGCCAAGTGGTTTATTCAGCATCATCCGGAAGGCGGTAAAGTGGCGGTGATCGAAGGTCAGCCAGGCGTTTATGCTGCCGGACAACGTACCAAAGGCTTCCGTGAAACGATCGAAGCCAGTGGTAAGTTCCAGCTTGTAGCGAGTGTTCCGGCTAACTGGAGTCGTGAAAAAGCGTATGACGCAGCATCAACCATTCTGCAGCAACATCCTGATTTGGTTGGTTTCTATGCAAACAATGACGGCATGGCACTGGGCGTAGTAGAAGCGGTACGTGCTGCTGGCAAGTCTAAACAGACTGCGGTATTCGGTACGGACGGCATTTCAGACGCATACGCATCAATTAAACGTGGTGAACTGACAGGTACTGTTGACAGCTTCCCAGTGTTAACCGGTGAAGTGGCCATGAACGTTATCTTGCGCATCATCAACGGTCAGAAAATTTCACGTGTGGTTTCAACTCCACAGGCTTTGATCACTCAGGAAAACGCGGATGCTTTCTCGATTAAAGATAACGAGAAACTGCGCAAACTTCTTGAACAGCAATAATTAAAGCGTCGGAGGGTTTATGGAAGGTTATCGTTTGAGTATGCAGGGCATTACCAAGATTTACGGTAATATTGCTGCGATTGAAGGTGTGAACTTCTCGGTTGAAAAGGGTGAGGTTCATGCATTGATTGGTGAAAATGGCGCAGGTAAATCAACACTGCTGAATATTCTGTCTGGTGTCAGAGATGCAAATGCGGGTGAAATCAGAGTGGACGGTGAACTCGTGCACATGAAAACCCCGCTGTCTGCACGACAGGCCGGAATTGCCATGATCCACCAAGAGTTGCAGCATGTTCCTGAACTCTCCGTTGCTCAAAATATGTTTCTGGGACGCCCCTTAACGAAATATAAAGGGGTGTTCGTTGATAAAAAAGCACAGTACGACAGGGCTAAAGTGATCCTTAAACGGTTAGACCCATCGATTAACCCGGATGAGCCGATTAAAAACCTGAAAGTGGCTCAGCAGCAAATCGTTGAGATCGCACGTGCTTTGCTGGATGAAGCCAAAATCATCGCAATGGATGAGCCGACATCGAGTTTAACGCCAACAGAATTTGATCGTCTGGCTGAATTGATTTCAGATTTGAAAGCCATGAAAGTGTCAGTCATTTATGTTTCCCACAAGATGAATGAGATTTTTAAAGTTTGCGACCGTGCCACGATCATGCGGGATGGTAAACAAGTTGGCGTGGTTAATATTAAAGATGAAACCGAGGAAACCATCGTTGCCAAAATGATTGGTCGTAAGCTTGAAAAAGTAACGCATCAATCATTTATGACAGAAAAAGAAATTCTGAAGGTCGAGAATTTAGGTCGGGACAAAGCGGTTCTTCCGGCCAATTTCACCGTAAAAGCAGGTGAAGTCCTCGGTATTGCGGGTCTGGTTGGTTCTGGCCGGACTGAATTATTAAAATTGATTGCTGGTATCGACTCTAAAACCAGTGGTTCTGTTTCTGTCGACGGGGCACAAATTCATCATCTGAATGTGACCTCTGCCATTAAAGCCGGCATTGGACTTGTGCCCGAAGATCGCAAGAAAGAAGGCATTATCAAAGAGCGATCTGTTGCCGTAAATATGGCACTTCCTTCCATGCGGAATTTTACGCAGGCAGGTTTGATTCAAAAATCAAAACTGGACGAAGTCGCTTTGAGTGTTATGACGGAATTAAATCTGCGCCCGCTCAATATTGAAAAACTTATAGGCACATTAAGTGGTGGTAACCAGCAGAAAGTGATTATTGGCCGGTGGGTTGCTGCTGATGCAAAAGTATTCCTGTTCGATGAGCCAACTCGTGGCATTGATATTGGCGCGAAGTCTGAGATCTATAACCTGATTGAAAAACTGGCTCAGGAAGGTAAGGCAATTGTGGTCGTATCTTCAGAGATGCCTGAAATCATCCGGATCTCGGACCGTGTGTTGGTAATGCGCGAAGGGAAAATCGCAGCCGAACTTAAAGGTGACGATATTAATGAAGAGAATATCGCGCAATACGCTATTAATGACGTAGTTAATAAAACCTAATTTTGTAATTAATAAGATATTACGAGGCTGACAACATGAACACTCAAGGAACTACTATGCCTGGTCTACAACCTTCAGCATTATTTAAATTTAATCTGCGCGACGCAGGTACGTTAATTGGTTTACTGATTATCATCGGTACGTTCTCAATACTCTCACCGGTATTCTTTACGGTGCCGAATATACTGAATATCCTGCAGCAATCATCTATTAATGCGGCGATTGCACTGGGTATGACACTGGTTATTATCTCAGGCGGGATCGACCTTTCAGTCGGACCAACGGCGGCATTATCGGCTGTCCTGGGGGCTACTTTAATGGTGTCAGGTGTGCCAATTCCGCTGGCGATCATGGGTACGTTAGGTATCGGCGCGCTGTGTGGTTTATTCAGTGGCACGCTGGTGGCCTATGCCGGTCTTCAGCCGTTCATCGTGACGCTGGGTGGCTTATCTCTGTTCCGTGCCGGCGCATTGATCTATACCGGTGGTAACCCAATCTTTGGTATCCCGATGGAATTCCGTAACCTCATAACCAGTGAATTATTTGGTATTCCATGCCCGATTGTTATTGTTATGGTTATTGCACTGGCCGCATGGGTTTTAATGAATAAAACCCCGCTGGGTGAATACATTCTGGCTGTGGGTGGTAATGAGGAAGCTGCGCGTGTTGCAGGGGTTCCGGTCAAGAGAACAAAAGTCACCGTATACGTGATATCCGGCGTATTAGCATCGTTAGCATCACTCATTCTGGTTGGTCGCCTGGGTGCTGCAGAACCGACGATGGGTAGCTTATGGGAACTGGATGCGATCGCTGCGGCAGCCATCGGTGGTGCATCTCTGATGGGCGGTAAAGGCAGTATCATCGGGACTATCATGGGAGCGGTTATTCTGGGCTCATTACGCACCGGGTTAACGCTAATGAACATCCAGGCCTTTTATCAATTGCTTGCTACCGGCCTCATCATTATCATCGCAATGTTAATAGACCGGGCGACACGAGGCAAATAATGAGACTAGATCCGCGAGCCATTGGTGCTCAAATCAGAATGAGATTGCCACAACTAACACCGTTAGAACGAAAAGTAGTTGAGTCGATAACGTCCAAAGAAGATTTATCAGAACAGACATCATTAAAAGAGATTGCTACTGAAAATAATGTCTCTGAAGCAATGATAGTTAAACTGGCTAAAAAATTAAACTTCTCGGGATTCCGGGAATTCAGGACGAGTTTGATTCATTACAATCATTCAGAAGTGGCAAATCTTCATTCTGAAATTGAACCAAATGATTCGTCGGAGCAATTGTTGGAAAAAGTATTCAGAACATCAATTCAGGCAATAGAAGAAACTCTTTCTATTCTGGATGTCTCTGAATTTAACCGGGCGGCTGATATTTTATTTAAAGCAAAGCATATCGACTTATACGGTGTCGGAGGTTCTGCAACAGTCGCCCGTGATTTATCACATAAACTGCTGAAAATCGGAATAAGAGCGATGGTGCATGATGATTCACACACCATGCTGATGTCAGCATCGCTATTAAATGATGATGATGCCGTTATTGCAATAAGCCATTCTGGTATGACGAAAGCAGTAATTGAGCCGATAAAATTAGCGGCACGAAATGGCGCGAAGGTCATAGCCATTACCAATTATGCTGAATCACCAATTGTCCAGAATGCGCATGTGGTTCTTAATTCAACATCGCAGGGATCGCATTTGCTTGGTGAAAATGCAGCGTCACGAATCGCTCAGCTTAATATATTAGATGCGCTGTTCGTGGCCATTGCTAAAAAAGATCTGAAGAAAGCCGAGCAAAACTTAAATAAGACTCAACAATCTGTCCAGAATTTAAGAGAGTATTAATATGAAGAAGATCTTAGTCGTCGGTAGTCTGCATTACGATATTATGGTGGATGCCCATCACCGGCCAGAAAAGGGCGAAACAGTGATCGGCACCGGATGCTCATATAAATTCGGTGGTAAAGGTGGCAATCAGGCGGTATCCGCTGCCAAATCCGGCGTTAATGTTAAGTTCTTAGGCGCGGTCGGTACCGATGACAGCGGTAAGTTTTTATTATCGGTATTGCAAGACAATGGCGTTGATACGAGTTTCGTCGAAGTCATTGACGGCGTGGCTTCCGGAATGAGTGTGGCAACCATGGACGCAGAAGGTGACTATGGCGCGGTCGTGGTATCCAACGCGAATCTCCGGATCAATCCGAATCAATTCGACAATGATGACATCTGGGCCGATGTCAGTATGTTGCTATTGCAAAACGAAGTACCGGAACTGGTAAACCTGAATGCTGCGCTCGCAGCTAAAAAACGTAACATTACTGTCTGCATCAATGCCGCACCGGCCAAAGAGTTATCACCAGCTCTGCAAGCCTGTATTGATGTGTTAGTTGTTAACGGGGTAGAAGCGCGTGATATGTCCGGTATCCCGGTTGACGATCTAAAAACCGCGTCAGAAGCAGCATTGAAACTTAACCAGACGTTCCCCGTAGTAGTAGTTACCGCCGGTGAACATGGTGTAGCATTTTCTGAAAGTAATGGTTCATGTAATTCATTGCCGGCAGAAAAAGTTGAACTCGTGAGTACACACGGTGCCGGCGACTGCTTCATGGGTATGTTCTGTGCCTCTATGATAAACGGCTGCTCACTCGAAGAGTCTGTTTCCAAGGCCAATAAAGCTGCAGCAATACACGTATCCCGCAAGGATTAATAATATTAATTAATATCTAATACTTTTATTAAATGCCAAAAAATAAATTATCCGTCTGCTGTGACAACTGAATGAAGAACAGTTATTCATTAATGCAATGTGATTTTTAATTAATGTTTTTATGAATATTAATATGCCTATGGTGTAGGTATTTTATATTCCTGGTTCTAAATATAAAATAAGACCAGATGGGTTGCTCTGTTTGGTCTTGTTTTGTTTATTGGTTTTATTTAGTGAGATCAATGACCTCTATCAGCTTTAATCTGGAGTTAAAGCACTTCAGCACGGCCTCAATATGCTGTGGCGGCATAAAACTGTTTTGGTAAGTGTCTCGCACTACATCTGCGTGCTTATGGATTTCAGTAAATAACTTCAGGATATATCGTTCATTCAGGCCGATCCCTTTTCCGAATACCATAAAGTCGTAACCAATATATTGACCAAATGGTGTATCAAATCCAGGTGCAACTGCTTCATCATTTTCTTCACGAGTCAGCAATGGCAACGCCAAATAGCAGTTGTTAAATGTAGAGGAATAGGGCGCTGTACTGACAAAGTCATAAACAGGTGCCAGCGAATTAGGTGCGATTTGTGGTTCCAGAATGCCAAAATTACGCAGATGAAAATCATTATTACCCAGCAAGTAAGCATAAATCACACGTAAAAACAGATCTCGCTTGAAGGGTAAAGTGCTATCGATCTGCTCAATCAGAAAACGACAGGCTGTTTCATAGCTGATCTGCTGTTTTCCGTCGCGATGACCGTATTTATCATCAATGGCCATGGCTCCATCCAATTGCTCTTGATGAATTTTTTCGCCGGTTTTCATATCACGATCAAATCGTTTAATGATGAAGGCATGCTCTGTTTGATCTGCGTTATCTACTTTTTTAAACGCGACCAGGCCAAACTCAGGGACTGAAAATTTCAGCTTTTTCATGACCATCATCGTGGCATGTTCATTTTCAGCTAAATAAGGATAAGCTTCCGGTGACGGTTTTAGTATGTAGGTTCCCATCTGATCAACCACACGAAATTGCTTATCCTGAATGCCTAATGACAACTTGGGCTGATAACCGGAAATACTGAGTCCTTGCTGTAAGCCTGGTTGTTCAGTAATAAATTCGCTGCGCGTGAACGGGAGCTCCATGGATGTCGTCATGCTTCCCGTCAGATACTTGATCCCACGGGAAGAATAGCCAGGCTGCGGCTGTTTTTTATCCAGAGGTTCTAGCGTGATCAGGCAACGGTCCATTTAGTCATTAACCTCAAGAAAAGTGATCGCACCCAGCAAGTCACTGCCGTTCCGGATCAAAAAGCCGAATAAATCACGCTCATCAATATGCTGGAGTTCGGAGTATCTTTTTTTCAACCATCCCTCAGGTGCCAGTGTTTTGAAAAATGGATGTAATCCTTTGTTGTGGAATGTTTTTTTTGATAATGGCAAGCTGAGAGAGATAGGTTTACCTCGATATTCATCATCATAGGTGAATACATATTCGTCATCGTTTTCACGGAGAATGCCAGCCTGTTTGCCATAGCAAAACACAATCACTTTGCGGCCCATAACTTGATACCTAATTCCTGGCAGACTAAAAGCAAATGACCAACCCGCGCATTCTCCGGATCAGCGAACAGGCGTTTCAGTGTCGACTGAGATATTCCGGTCTGCAATTCCAGATCGCTGAGTGTTAATCCAAGCACTTTGCGCTTAGTTTTAAGCATCAACGCCATGGCATCATAGCTATCGACAGTGATACCCAATTCAGGCTCTGCTAGCTCTTTTTCTACATTATCCAGCAACTGAGAAAAGTGCTGAAAAAGTTCATCAGTCTGTTTTCTGAGTACGAGTAGATTGTTATGGCTCATAAATAACCCATAATGACTTATTTATATAAATATTAGGCCATAAATAAAACAAATCAACTCTGAAGTGCAAGTTGTGGACTTTTTTTAATAAATAACAGAATTATGGGTCATTTATGGTCTGCCATGGCGCTGGGAGATATCCGGGATGACATTCTTTGGTGTGCAATCGCATCGCCCGGAATCATCCCGGCTAAACTTCGGGCACTCCGGGCCAGAGTTGAGCGTTACATTTTGCCAGAAAAAAGAAAACGGCCCAAAAAGAGGACCGTTCGAATATCTAAAACTCGTTATCCCATTCAATCTAAGTTTTCTTAACTGAAAGGTGTTAATCAAAAATTATTGAGTAACTGGTGTTACAAAATGAGCGTTCGCATTGAAAGCGGTTGATGACGTAAATTTAACATCAACAGTCTGACCAGCAGAAATACCTTTCAGTACATCACTACCGGCTGCGGTATAAGTGAACGTACGGGCAGGCCAGCCTAATTCAGATACTGAATCTTGCTGTACAGTAATTTTCTGGGTTGCAGCATCAACGGCAACAACAGAACCGTGAGCGTTATAAGTATTAACAGTAGCCTGAGCAGACAAAGCAGCCAGAGATAACGCAGCAACAGCAGCAAAACGTACGAATGTATTTTTCATAATCTTAACTCCACATAGATTCAATTTATAAACGGCACAAACTTGGTTTATTTTTTGTTTTTGTGAAACGCATCACGTTTCAGTGGGGTAAGAATACGATTTCAAATTAGGTAGATAAACCACCATTTTTCGAATTAACTATTTCGAAAAACGGAACAATCTCTCGCTACTGCTCAGAATGACCTGAATCCGGACAACATCATACCTGCCATGCCTGAGGTTTAGGATAGCGGTTTCTGAGGTAGTCAAACCGATCTGTATCTTTGCTTAAATGATTGAGGCGTGCGACATCAGCATCGGTGAGTTCATAACTAAAATAATTCGTTAGTTCTTGATTTGTCGTGGTTGTATTGTGTTGTGGATAGGAGTGCACCGCCTCATTCACTGCTTTTTGTGAATCGATGGCATGAACTACATCCACTTTATGTGTTGCGACATCAACAATCGCATACGTTCTTACTAACGCACCAGCATCAGGATTATTAAACATACGATTCTCGCTCTGCCATGGGGATCCGGGTTATATCTTAGGTCTATGTTATAAACACAAATACGTCCACTACTGCGACCATAGTTACTGATATGTATTTGCAGTGCGGCTATGTTTGCAAGAGGTTGGCAGTTGCTGATCACACAGGAAAAAGAGGGGCATGGTAAAAGCCATTTTGGCTTTTGCCATTATATTTTTTAAAATCAATCTATCCTAAACTCTCTACGATTTTTTATCTAAATTATACCTGCTATAGCGTGTTATAACTAATTTACACGCTATAGCGTATAGTTCGGAGAGTGGTTATTGTGAATATTACGAATACACATCAACTAAAAGCTTACCTCAAAGATATCCGTATGAACCAAAATCTATCCCAAACTAAAGTGGGAGGGATTGCAGGTATACGTCAAGATACCGTGTCATCATTTGAACAAAATCCGGATTCAACCAAGCTGGAAACCTTTTTTAAGATCCTATCTGCGTTGGATTTGGAATTAGAGATCAGACCAAAACGCACGAGTGGATCAGATGAATTGCAATCCGACAATAAAGCTTGGTCTGAGGAGTGGTAATGGCAAGTCTTGATGTCTACATGAACGGTTATCTTGTTGGTATTTTCAGCAGGAAAGGTTCTGGTGCGCATGTATTTCAATACGCAGGCTCTTGGTTGCAGCAAGCTGGTAATCGTCCCATCTCCTTATCATTACCACTTCAACTGAAGCCTTTTGAAGGTGATGTTGAACAGCGAAGATGATTTCCGTATATCGATAGCTGGAGCCCAGGAGAAAACAGCCTTACTGAAAATCGGCGACAACTGGTGTTTACCGCAAAAAGCGACGCCAACGACTCATATTATTAAATTACCTATAGGAGAGATCGTCACTGCGCACAATACAATTGATTTAAGTGACAGCGTAGAAAATGAATTCCTATGTTTACTTATTGCGAAAGCCTTTGGTCTCTCAGTTCCTGATACTGAAATTATCAGGGTAGGATCCATAAAAGCATTAGCTGTAACACGTTTTGATCGAAGGTATTCTTCTGACAAACATTGGATCATGAGATTGCCACAAGAAGATTTTTGCCAAGCCCTTAATGTTCCTTCTGCAAGAAAATATGAAAGCCAAGGCGGGCCCGGGATTAGCCAAATTATGGATTATCTGCGTGGTTCGGATCACGCTGCTCGCGACCGGTATAATTTTATGAAGGCACAAGTCGTGTTCTGGTTGCTGGCTGCGACAGATGGTCATGCAAAAAACTTTTCGTTATTTATTAAATCAGCTGGTCGTTACGAGTCCACGCCACTATATGACATTTTATCGTTATATCCAGCCATTGGGCGTAAAGGGCTCCATATAAAAGAAGCAAAATTAGCGATGGGCTTAACCGGTAGCAAAGGGAAAAAATATGGGATAGCTCAAATCTATCCTCGTCATTTTGTTGCTACAGCTAAATCGGTAGGTTTTGCAGTGGAAGAAATGAAGCAGATCCTGAATGAAATAAAAGATAATGTGTCGAATGTACTAACTTCAGTATCCAGGCAATTACCGGCTGAGTTTCCTTCATTTATTCGGGATGCTATTTTTGCTGGTATGCAACAAAGAGCAGAGCGTTTGCATATCGCATTCGACTAAAGAGATTTTGTTCAGCGATTAGCACGGAATATTTACTGTACTGTAAACCAGAAATGTATTTTGTTTTGGTTTGGCATGGGAGTGAACTTTTTGTGGTGCGTACTTGATTATGCTACCAGCTAACTCCAGAAACAAAAAGACCACTGATTTCTCAGTGGTCTTTTCGCTAGAATATGGCGGTGAGGGAGGGATTCGAACCCTCGATACGTTGCCGTATACACACTTTCCAGGCGTGCTCCTTCAGCCACTCGGACACCTCACCATATTTTTTTGTCTAGCGGGAACGCCTTGCGTATTACCCTTTCGACGGGGCGCTACTCTAGGGGAAAGGGCATATTGGGTCAATCCTTTTTTGTAAAAAATCCTCATGCTAGGTGGTTTTGCAGCTCATCCGTATAATCAATGGTCAGATTGGTAAAAAGGTAATCAATAAATGCGGTTGCAGGTAACGTGTGAAGATCGATTAGGGCTGACCAGAGAGTTGCTGGCGCAGCTGGAAGATAACCGGATTGATCTGCGGGGCATAGAAATTGACGTGGCAGGTATCATCTATTTGCATCTGTCCGATGTTGATTTTGCCAGCCTGCAAAAATTGTTACCTGATCTGCGCCGGATCGCGGGTGTCATGGATGTGAAAACAGTTGGCTATATGCCATCGGAACGTGAGCATCATGAAATCCAGGCGTTGATGAAAGCCTTGCCTGATCTGGTTTTTGCTTTAGATATCAAAGGTCGACTGACGCAGGCTAACGATGCCGTGCTGAATATTCTGCGTTTATCGCTGAAAGATATTCAGGGCGTACAGGCGGGCAGTTTTCTGAAGGGATTTGCTTTTCTGCAGTGGCTGTCTTCTGAAAATCCACAGCCTGAAACCTGCAAACTGGTTTTTGCCGGCGAAGAATTTCTGGCAGATATTCTGCCGATATTTATTCCGGATACGCAGGGGGTTTCTCATCTTGCTGGTGCCGTGGTGGTGCTGAAATCTGCGCGACGGGTAGGGCATCATTTCAACCTGCTGCACAGCTATGACGACAGCAGTTTTGAGCAATTCACCGCTGAAAGTCAGGTAATGCAGCAGTTATTGCATCAGGCACGCCGCTTTGCAATGCAGGATCAGCCTCTGCTCATTATGGGTGAGACGGGGTCCGGGAAAGAGATGCTGGTGCGGGCCTGTCACCGGGCGAGTTTGCGGGCTAACGGCCCGTTGCTGACGCTGAATTGCGCTGCACTACCGGATGATGTGGCGGAGCATGAGCTATTCGGTTCTGCTCCCGGTGCCTTCGGGCCGGACTGGCCGGGTAAAAAAGGGTTGCTGGAACAAGCCAGTGGCGGCGCTTTTTTACTGGATGAAGTCGCCGAAATGTCGCCGTTATTGCAGAGTAAATTGCTGCGTGTACTGCAGGACGGTCGTTTCCACAGAGTCGGGCAGGAAAGTGAGGTGACGGTGGATGTGCGGCTTTATTGCACAACACGTAAATCACTGGGTGAACAGGTCCGGAAAGGGTTGTTCCGTGAAGATCTGTTTTTCCGTCTGAATGTGCTGACGCTGGAAATGCCGACGTTGCGGCAACGTCTGGCCGATATCATGCCACTGGCGCAACAGTTCTGTAGCCGGATCAGTGAAGAATTGCAGCGGCGGCGTCCGCGGTTTTCCCGTTCGATGACGGAATTTCTGAACAGTTATCCCTGGCCGGGTAATGTCCGGCAGCTGAAAAATGCACTCTATCAGGCGCTGACATTGCTGGAAGGGGATGAGCTGACACCGGATGTGTTGCGACTGCCATTAATGGATGCGCATGAATCGACGGCGGAACAGTGGTTTGAAGGTTCCCTGCCGGAGGCTACGAAGCGTTTTGAACGGTTAATGCTGGAGCGGCTATATCCGCTTTATCCGTCCAGCAGACAACTGGCGCAGCGTCTGGGGCTGTCACATACAGCAGTGGCGAATAAACTACGTGAATACGGGCTGAATAAAGCAGAGCCAGTCTGACTGGCTCTGGCATTAGTTTTTAGCTGTATTGACAGGTTGAGAAATCAGATTGATATCCCGATCATCAATTTTCAGAAACCAGAGATCTGAATCCCAGTCACCCAGTACAATTCTGCGTGCTTGCTGATTGTTGCTTAATGTCACGTCATGGATCTGTGGGCGATGTGTATGACCATGGATCATCAGTGTGGCCTTATGCTGCTCAAAGCATGTGATAACGCTCTGCGGTGTCACATCCATGATGCTATGGCTTTTTTGCTGCTTACCTTTATGACTGCCCTGACGGATTTTCTGCGCAATTTTCACCCGGCGGGATAGCGGGAGATGCAAAAAGATCCACTGCAACCATGGCCAGCTGGTGATGCGGCGGAAACGCTGATAGGCCTCATCGTCGGTACAAAGCTGATCACCGTGTAATAGCAGGGCTTTCTCACCGGCCAGCTCGCAGGCATAAATGGGCGGCAGCAGCGTCATGCCACATTCCCGGGCAAAGCGTCTTCCGATCATGAAATCGCGATTACCATGAGAATAAAACAGCTGACAGCCATGAGCGGCTAAGATTCTTAATGCATGAGTGATCTGTTGCTGTAACGGCGATTGTTCATCATCACCAATCCAGAATTCAAACAAATCACCGAGAATATAGAGTTCATCGGCAGTTCTGGCCTCAGTTTCTAAAAAATGGATAAATGCCTGGATCAGATCAGGGCGCGATTCACTGAGGTGCAGATCAGCAATAAAGAGTTTAGTCATGAGTATTCGTTAAAAGAGCCATACCGCGGTAACGGTATGGCAGGCTGATTATTCAGCGATGGTGACGTTTTCGATAACTACGTCTTCTTTCGGTACATCCTGATGCATACCGTAACGACCGGTTTTCACCGCTTTGATCTTGTTCACGATATCCATGCCAGCAGTTACCTGACCGAATACACAGTAACCCCAGCCCTGCATGGATTCAGATTTGAAATCCAGGAAGGTGTTATCAGCAACGTTAATGAAGAACTGAGCAGAAGCTGAATGAGGTTCCATGGTACGCGCCATAGCGACAGTACCTATTTTGTTAGATACACCGTTATTCGCTTCGTTTTTGACTGGTGCGCGGGTTTCTTTCTCTTCGAAGCCAGGTGCATAGCCACCGCCCTGGATCATGAAATTTCCAATAACACGATGGAAGATGGTGCCGTTATAGTGACCATCACGGCAGTATTGCAGAAAGTTCGCTACAGTTGCCGGTGCTTTGTCGCCGAACAGTTCCAGTGTGATATCGCCAAAATTGGTGTGCAGAGTAACAGACATGCTTTTGCCTCTTTAAAAGTTGTGCACTGATTCTAGCTGATGAGACGTTGACACAAAAGCCGCTAAGTAAAACATCTGTTAAAACCAGACCGAAAGTAGGGGTGCATTCTCAGGCTCTCTTCTTTAGAATGTTGGGATTCATGATTAATACGGTGACATTATGCTTAAGATTTACAACACCCTGACTCGCCAGAAAGAAGAATTCAAACCAATCCACCCCGGCAAAGTGGGCATGTATGTCTGTGGTGTCACCATTTACGATCTGTGTCATATCGGACACGGCCGCACTTTCGTTGCTTTTGACGTTGTTGTGCGTTATTTGCGTTATCTTGGTTATGACGTCACGTTCGTCCGTAACATCACCGATGTGGATGACAAAATCATTAAACGTGCCGCTGAAAATGCAGAGAGCTGTGATGCGCTGACTGAACGTCTTATCGGCGACATGCATGCTGATTTTGATGCGTTAAAGTTGCAGCGTCCGGACATTGAACCGCGGGCTACCCGGCATATCGGCGAAATTATTACACTGGTACAGAGCCTGCTGGATCAAAACTACGCCTATGTTTCTGACAGCGGTGATGTGTTGTTCTCGATTGACAGCTTCCCTGAATATGGTCGTTTGTCTGGTCAGAATATCGAACAGCTTCAGGCGGGTGCTCGTGTCGACGTCGAAGAAAGTAAGCGTAACCCGATGGATTTCGTATTATGGAAGATGTCCAAACCGGGCGAGCCAATGTGGGATTCACCATGGGGCGCTGGTCGTCCGGGCTGGCATATTGAATGCTCAGCCATGAACTCCAAGCACCTGGGACATCATTTTGATATTCATGGCGGTGGTTCTGATCTGCAATTCCCGCATCATGAAAATGAAATCGCCCAGAGCTGCTGTGCCCACCATACTCCTTATGTAAATACCTGGATGCATTCTGGCATGGTGATGGTTGATGAAGAAAAAATGTCCAAATCATTGGGCAACTTCTTCACGATCCGTGATGTGCTGAAAGTGTACGACGCAGAAACAGTACGTTATTTCCTGATGTCGGGTCATTACCGCAGCCCGCTGAACTATTCTGATCTGAACCTGCAACAAGCCCGTGCTGCGCTGGAACGTCTGTATACCGCATTGCGTGGTGTGGCTGAAGGTGAAGAACAGGCCGCACTTTCTGCGCCATTTGATGAGCGCTTTAAAGCAGCGATGGATGATGACTTCAACACGCCTGAAGCCTATTCTGTATTGTTTGATCTGGCTCGTGACCTGAACCGCGCGAAACAGGATGCACCAGCCGATGCAGTTGCGTTAGCGGCTTGTCTGCGTCGTTTGGGTGATGTGCTGGGTCTTTTACAGCAACAACCGGAGCAGTTCCTGCAATCCGGTGCCGCAGCAGAAGCGGATGATGTTGCTGAAATTGAGCTGTTAATCAAAACCCGTAACGATGCCCGCGCCAGCAAAAACTGGGCACTGGCCGATGAAGCACGTAACAAGCTTACTGAAATGGGTATCGTGCTGGAAGATGGTCCGCAGGGTACAACCTGGCGTCGTAAAGGCTAATCAGTCTTTGGATATCAAAAGCCTGTCAGGATATTCCGGCAGGCTTTTTTTATTTGAATCAATGGAGTGACCAATGAAGATTCTGCTGATTGAAGATGATGCTTTATTGCTGAAAGGATTACAGAAGGCACTGGAGCAACAGCAATATTGTTGTGATATTGCACGGAGCCTCAGTGAAGCTCGTCGCTATACGCTGGACGACTATGATCTGGTTGTTCTGGATCTGGGATTACCGGACGGAGACGGACTGACGTTACTGAAACAATGGCGTCAGCAAGGCTGTTCCCAGCCAGTACTGATCCTGACCGCCCGCGATTCATTGGATGATCGGGTGAAAGGACTGGATCTGGGAGCGGATGATTATCTGATCAAACCATTTGCTCTGGCTGAGCTTCAGGCCAGAGTAAGAGCCCTGATGCGTCGTCGTTTTGAAAAAGCGGAAAATGCACTGCAATTCGGCGCGTTAAAGCTGGATATGAATCAGAATCAGGTCTGGTTGCATGAACAGGAATTAACATTAACCCGGATGGAATATGCAATTCTGCGCCGGCTGATGTTACATGCCGGGAAAACAGTGCTGCGTGAACGGTTGCAGCAGGATCTTTATGACTGGAATGATGAAATTGGCTCGAATACGCTGGAAGTCTATATTCATCATCTGAGGCGAAAACTGGGCTCAGAGAGTATCAAAACCATCCGGGGGGAGGGATATCGTCTTGAAGCAAAATCAGAATAGCCTGTCCCGGCGGTTATTATTCAGTATCGGTACTATCCTGTTTGTCACGCAGGGCACAACCATTTTCTGGTTATTGCATGAAGAGCAGGAAATCATCACCCGGACCTTACATCGGGCCAGCAAACTTAAGGTTCCTATTGAGTCATTAAATTCGTTTAACTGGGAAATCGTCGGCGCGCTGTTTCTCCCGGCGCTGGTGGCCTTTTTACTCAGTTTATTGGTCAGCTGGATTGCAATAAAACGTATTATCTCCCCGCTGTATAAGCTGACAACTCAGTTGCAGCAACGGAATGTTGAACAATGGCAGCCGTTCGAAGATGATGAAACCAGCCGTGAAGTCACCGCAATTACCAGCGCATTAAATTCGCTGATGCAGAAATTACAGCAGGCTTTTTCCCGCGAGCGCCAATTTACTTCAGATGTCTCTCATGAACTGCGTACACCCATTGCCGGTATCCGTTTAAACCTGGAGTTGATGGAACAACAGTCACCACAAGAGATCACACCGCTCATTGCTCGTCTGGATAGTATGCAACGTACGATAGACCAGTTACTCACCATGGCCCGGCTTGAACAGAAAATGGTGATGGGCTTGCAAACACCGGTTGATCTGGTAAATGAAGTGATTTTACCGGCACAAAATGAATTCCGGGAACTGCTACAGGCACGGGGACAGACGGTGCAGTTATCTCTGCCGGATTCCGGTTATGTCGTGGGGGATAAGACGTTGCTGAACTTGCTGTTACGTAATCTGGTTGAAAACAGCAGCCGTTATGCAGACAGCAATACAAGTCTGACGATTTCACTGGCAGAACAACCGGATGGCTTGCACCTGAGTGTCAGGGATATTGGCAAAGGTGTTGATGAAACACATATTGCGGCATTAACGGATGCCTTTCAGCGCTTTGATCAGCGAGGAAGTGGTGTCGGGTTAGGGCTGAATATCGTCGCCCGGATCTGTGCCTTGCATCATGCTAAATTACAGATCAAGAATCACGAAGAACCGCATGGTTTAATAGTGGATATATTATTTTCTGTCACTAATAAAAAGGGCTGAAATTTCAGCCCCTTAGTGTGCATGATTAGTCTGCTTAGCTGTGGTATTGCTCGCAGGCCTGCAGCGTATTTTCGATTAACGTCGCTACTGTCATCGGGCCCACACCACCTGGTACCGGAGTGATGAAGCTCGCGTGCTGTGCCGCAGTCGGGTATTCCACATCACCCACCAGTTTGCCATTGGATAAACGGTTGATGCCGACATCCAGAACGATTGCGCCTGGTTTGATCCATTCACCCGGAATGAATTCAGCTTTACCTACTGCCACGACCAGCAAATCAGCCTGGCGGACAAACTGTTCCAGCCCCTTGGTAAAACGGTGACAGGTAGTTGTAGTGCAGCCGGCCAGCAATAGTTCCAGCGTCATCGGACGGCCTACAATATTAGATGCCCCGACCACGACCGCATTCATGCCTTTCAGCTCAACACCGGTATTTTCCAGCAGTGTCATCATGCCTTTTGGTGTACATGGACGCAGGGCAGGGATCCGTTGTGCCAGACGACCGACGTTGTATGGATGAAAACCATCCACATCTTTATCGGGAATAATACGCTCGATTACCTGGGTGGAGTCAAGATGAGCAGGCAGAGGAAGCTGAACCAGAATACCATCCAGTGCAGGGTCGGCATTGAGTGAATCAATCAGTGCCAGAAGTTCATCCTGTGTGGTTGTGGCCGCCAAATCGTATGATCTGGAAATAAATCCAACTTCTTCACAGGCCCGGCGCTTGCTGCCGACATAAACCTGAGAAGCCGCATCTTCACCAACCAGCACAACCGCCAGCCCTGGTGCCCGTAATCCTTTTGCCTTACGTTCTGCTACACGGGCAGCTACACGCTGACGCACAGACAGGGCAATCGCTTTTCCATCAATGATTTTTGCAGACATACCTTCCACTCACCTTGCTTTGCTAATGCATATTGTCGCATTTTTTTTACAATAAGGTTAGTGCATAAACAGATGCTTACCCTGGTCGTTCAATATGTGAACGGTCGGGTGGTTTTCATGAAAAAGCGATTGACGTTACAAGGGTGAGTCTATAATATCCGCCTCCGTCGTTGGACGCCTTCGACAGAACAACAAGTCGGTGATTAGCGCAGCCCGGTAGCGCATCTG
>MTLD01000071.1_pt1 | contig 95789 bp, 87 predicted proteins | sample 1982471 | NCBI WGS metagenome assembly MTLD01 (sample SAMN05712604, study PRJNA340218) | biofilm metagenome | isolation source: sample SPM anode biofilm adapted to -50 mV | place: USA | collected 2012-02-03
GGGTGTGTTCGCGCTGATGCCGCGGTGATGCGTTTGCGGAGCCTTTATGCAAGTTGTTTCATTTACAGAAGCACCTAAACGAGAAAGCTGAACAATTTTACTGCAAATATGGTTTTGAATTACTTTGCGAAAACAATGGCTGAAAAAACATGTTTCTTCCAATGAAGAGCATAGGCCAGCTGTTCAGCTCATAACAACATTCAAATCTGTCGGTTTAACACATAACGTGGGCGCTATATGAAGCAAAGATTATTACTCCTGATTTTGGCCATTCTGATTCCTGCGGGCATCTATGGCTACAATTACATCAATCTTGAAGGCCCTCTTGCCAAAGTTTTAGAGCGCAATGAAGCATATCAAGGCATTCAGATTCACTCGTATTACTACAACTTTATCGCTCCGTCCAAAGTCATCTTTGATGTAATGAATGTTGAAAATGCCAGTACTTCTGACGTTTTTTCTGTTCTGGTTGATTTTGCAAAAGAAAATAAAAACAAAGAATATCAGCAAGTTATTCTGGCTTATAAAGGCAATGCAAGGTTTGTTCTGCCCGGTGATCACTTTCAAAAACTAGCAACAGATCCGAACTCCAATGACTCATTGAGCACGATCAAAAGCTTTATCGCTCACGTGCAGAATCTTGATGGTACAAATCCGTATTCATCTCAAACAACAGCTACCGATGCGTCATTACAGGCTCAATTCGATGATTTCAGCAGCAAATGGTATGCCTCTGAAGTAGACGCGCTGAAATCCAATAAATAATTCAAACATGTTTACCGGACGGTACTATGTGTTGCCATTTAATTAGAAATCAGGAAACCAATCCTATGCGTAATTTGATACTTTCGATGTTGTTTCTTTTTGTTGGCTGCACACAGATCCCTGATAAAGTGACGCCAGTCGAAAATTTTGTTCTGGATCGTTATCTGGGTAAATGGTATGAAATTGCGCGACTGGACCACTCTTTTGAACGAGGTTTAACCAAAGTCACTGCTCAATATTCATTAAATGATAATGGCAGCGTGAAAGTCATCAATCGCGGTTATTCAGAGCAAGATAAACAGTGGCAAGAAGCGACTGGTGTTGCTTATTTTATTGACTCGCCAAACAATGGTTTACTTAAAGTCTCATTCTTCCGGCCTTTTTATGGCACCTATGCCATCTTTGAACTAGACCACGACAACTATCAATATGCTGTTGTGTCTGGCCCAAATCACTCCTATCTTTGGATATTATCCCGCTCTCCATCGCTTTCCGAGACAGTTAAAAAGCAGTTAATACAAAAAGCAGCTGATGCCGGGTTTAATACACAAGATCTGATCTTTGTTTCCCAATGATAAAGATTCCATCCGGATCAATGAGGTGTCTGATGAGTGTTTCATCGAAGCGAATTACAACAAAAAGAATGTCGTTTACTTATTCTTCTGTATAGCGAGACACAAGATGCCGGAATTGCAGAATCATTAACTTCGTTCATTCCGCAATATGAAGAACGACCTTAACATCAAGTTGTGATAGCGTGACGACAGTTTCTTTCTGATCTTTCGAGTCTTATGTTTATTGTCATTTTTTATTTCATCATCAGTGTCGTCACCTACATCACCTACGCAATCGATAAGTCTGCTGCGGAACAGAACCGCTGGCGAATCAAAGAAAACACACTGCACATGCTTTCGTTAGTTGGTGGCTGGCCAGGCGCTTTGCTTGCGCAGAGAACGCTGCGGCATAAAACGCAGAAAATATCGTTCCAGATGGTTTACTGGGCAACCGTGGGTTTCAATCTGGCGGGCTTGTTCTGGATCCTGTTAAACCCGGAGCTGAATAGACTGATGTTTTGATCAAATGCATTTAATGGGTGCCATATGTAACGCTGTGTTTGTCTTTACTGCAACAAGGTATAATGCCGGATTACCTCCACTGGCCGGACATGCCCATGAATGACGAAAACAATTATAAAAATAACCCTCTACACGGTGTTAGTTTAAAAACCCTGTTGAATGAAATAGTAGATCACTACGGTTTTGAGATCCTTTTTGCCTATTTAAATATCAATTGTTTCAAGACCAATCCGAGCATTGATTCCAGTGTGAAGTTTCTTAAAAAAACAGATTGGGCGCGTGAAAAAGTTGAAGCTTTCTATTTATATCAATTTAAAAACCTGCCCCGGGCATCTGCCGATCAGTTTGAATTGCCACCCAGAGATCGTATTGTGCCCCAGGGGCAAATGCCGGGTGAACCCGCTGATTTGAGTCTGGAAGATGCTGAGCGTCTGCGTGAAAAACGCGCCAGCAAAGCGGCGGCACGAAGCCAGAATACGGGATATCGCTCCGGTGCGGGTAAGAGTTTTAACGCTCCGCGGGATAGCGGATATTCTGATAACCGGGTGAGTAATTCAGATGATCCATGGGCGAAGTGGAGAAAGTAATCCACCTGCACTGCAGCCCGGTTGCAGCCCTTTAATTTACAGTTATATGTATCCAGACTACGAGGAGATACACGTCAATGAAAGAAATCGAAATTACAAAAGAGCCAGTTGAACTCTACAAAATATTAAAATTTGAAAGCATTGTCTCCAGTGGTGGTGAAGCCAAAGCGGTTATTGATGATGGTCAGGTTCTGGTAAATGGCGAAGTTGAAACCAGAAAAAGAAAGAAAATTATTGCAGGCGATATCATTGAATTTATGAATGAAAAATTCAAAATCGTATTAAATAAAGACATGCAAGTCTGAATCGGATTTACCGTGGTTTTACCAGAAAGCAGGCGTAAATTCGTCTGCCAAAGTAAAACCACGTTCATTTCGCTCACTTGAAACGTAACTAACCCGCAAACAGCGATCCACCATCAGATCCATTCCACCAATGGCTTCAACAGCAACTCTCTGGTTTAAAAATAAATACTGCGCTAGAAATCACCACTATTCTCTGACGAATAGAAACGGGTGTTATTTTGTCCTTTCCTTAAACATGGTAATATTATGTGCATGTAAAGCAAAACCACTTACCAGACGGCAGACATTCCGTCCGGCAAGCTATTCAGTTAATCAGGAAAAGGTGCAGAATGAGCGGATTACCACAATGTCCGAAATGTAATTCGGAATACACTTACGAAGACGGCAACATGTATGTTTGCCCTGAGTGTGCCAATGAATGGTCAAAAGATGCCGCTGAAAGCACAGAAGAAACCAAAGTCTTCCGCGATGCGCATGGCAACGAACTTCAGGATGGTGACACCGTCACTGTGATCAAAGATCTGAAGGTTAAAGGCTCTTCATTAGTGGTTAAAATCGGCACTAAAGTAAAAAATATCCGTCTGATCGATGGTGATCATGACATCGACTGCAAAATCGATGGCATTGGCGCCATGCAGCTGAAATCGGAATTCGTTAAAAAAGCATAAGACTAAATCGCCTGCTGCAGTGCCGGAATGCCACCAGAAGGCTGTTTTCCGGCATTGTCTGGTGTGTCTTGTGACAAGACCGGATGGCTCTCATCCGGTTGTCTGTAAAAAACACAAATCTAACTGACAGCAACCACGCGAATATCTGTTAAAATTCCCTGACATTTTAGCAGTGGGTCAAGGTGACACTACTGCGGCTTCAATCAGGACATGTTTGTGACCAATAATGATATTTTGCGCCGTCTCCGCTATACCTTTGACTTTAACGATTCCAAAATGATCGCTGTGTTTGGCCTGGCTGATCATCAGGTAACCCGGGCGCAAGTCAGCAGTTGGTTAAAAAACGACTCCGATCCAGATTATCAATCATGTAATGACGCCACTTTTGCTCTGTTCCTGAACGGTTTGATTAATGAAAAACGCGGGAAGAAAGAAGGTGCACAACCTGCACCAGAGCAGTCGTTGACCAATAACATTATCTTCCGCAAATTGAAGATCGCGTTAGATATGAAAGACGATGACATCCTGGCCATCATGGAGCTGGCTGATTTACGTATCAGCAAACACGAGCTGAGTGCATTCTTCCGCAAACCGGATCATAAACATTACCGCGAATGTAAAGATCAGATATTGCGGAACTTCCTGAAAGGTATTCAGCTGAAATACCGCCCGGGCGATCAATCCGAGACCTTCGAGTAATACTGATATCTTGCTTGCCACAGCGCATCCGCAAAGGAGATTGTGGCAAGCAGGATAGAAAAAGCCCTCACATCCCCCCTCCGGAAACTCTGACACTACGTTTGAAGCCCTTCAGATAGTGTGTTGTCTATACTAAACAGATGACTACTACCAGCATTCCCACCATCCTGTTTGGTGCCTTTGATCGCCATAATTTTGGTGATCTGCTGTTCCCCCATATAGCAGCTGCATTGCTGCAGGATACGCCTGTGCTTTTTGCCGGCCTGGCCGCGACTGATTTACGCCAATATGGTGGTCATCAGGTTATATCGCTCCCGCAACTTGCTGCTGAATGGGGTGCAAGCCCGGTCAATCTGATGCATGTGGGTGGTGAGATTCTGACCTGTGATGCCTGGCTGACTGCGGTCATGCTGTTACCGCAGCAACAGGTACAGTCCGTTATTGCCCGTTTTGATAGCAAACCGGCGGAAAGATTAGTCTGGGCACAACAGCAGTTAGGGCTTGCCGGATTGGCCCCCTATTGCGCGGCGCGGGCGTTATTCCCGCAGATGAACCGCATGATTTACAACGGCGTGGGCGGTGTGAATTTCAATGATTGCTCCGCTGATTTGCGGACGGAAGTTATCTGTAAACTGAAAGCAGCAGAGGTAGTCAGTGTCAGGGATCAGCAGACATTTTCACAGCTGAAGCCTTACGGTATTAACGCGCAGCTCATCCCGGATCCGGCGGTGATGGTGGCGGATCTGTTTACCCCGCAAATCAGGCAACATGCCCAATCGGCTGAGATGCTCCAGATAAAAAAGGCCTGTCCGCAAGGCTATATGGCCGTGCAGTTCAGTGCTGATTTTGGCGATGACAGGACGCTTTCAGTAATCGCCGCACAACTGGATAACGTCGTTGCCGGAACCGGTTATGCTGTCGTCTTCTTCCGTGCCGGGGCTGCCCCCTGGCATGATGATCTGGCTTGTTATCAGTGTGTCGCATCCCGTATGTCGGCACCAACTGTCATCCTTTTTGAATCGCTTGATATCTGGGATATCTGTGCACTGATCGCGGAAAGCCGGCTCTACTGCGGCAGTAGCCTGCACGGGCGGATCATCGCGATGGCTTTTGCCCTGCCCCGCGTGAATTTGTGCCATGCTGAACAAAGAGCGTGTGTAACTAAACAAGCGGCTTTCGCGGCTACGTGGGAGCTCTCGGGTCTGCCCGCGACAGTTACGCCGGAAGATATGGCACAAGGGATCACTGATGTGCTGACAGTCGATCGGGACGCATTACAGCAGAAAGCCCGCGAATTGGTGCGGTGTTATCGGCAGGGCTTCACCGCGCTCTGTGCCGGACTGAAAAAATAACCTCAGGGAGACGCAGCATCATGATAGTTTCGTCACCCACAGAACTGACCACCAGCCTGACAGATGCCATTCTGGCGATTGAAAGCCTCGGTATCTTTCTTGCCTTTCGGGGTCATCACTGGCGTCACCGGATCTGGCGCTGGATATTTGGTTTGCTGGCCTTTTCTTCTCTGCTGGGAAGCATTGCCCACGGACTGGACATGCCGGAAAACCTCCGTGAACTGCTCTGGAAACTACTCTATTTAAGCTTGGGTCTGATGATGGCACTGTTTCTGGTAGCAGCCATTGCAGACGGGTCTGATGTTGCTACCGCAAAACGCCTGATCCCGTTCAGCATCGCGGCCGGAATTGCCTTTTTTGTCTTAACTGAACTGTTTAACGGCATCTTTATCGTCTTCATTCTGTATGAAGCCATCGTCATGCTGGGTGCCCTGCTGATTTATACTTTTCTTGCATATGCCCGCCATCAGCCGGGAACTGGCATTATCTGCGCCGCTATTCTGATCAACCTGCTGGCGGCTGGTATACAGAGCAGCGATTTATCCGTCACTTTGTTGCTCTCTTTTGATCACAACGGTCTGTTCCATCTGATCCAGATAGTGGGCATTGGCTTATTAGGCCTTGGCGCATACCGCATCGCAGAAAACAAAAAACAGCAGGATCAGGAGGCGTATGTTGCATGACTCTGTCACCAGAATAGCCTTTGCCGTAACAGGCATTATCCTGATTGCCATTGCCCTGTGCTGGGTTCTGCTGCAACCGGGGGGGGATATCGGGAACTATAAAAACTACTACATCAATGATGCCGCAGCACCTCAGCACGGTGCAGTGAAAATTACCTTTCTTGGCGCAGCGTCACTATTAATTGATGATGGTGAAACGCAGCTGATGGTTGACGGTTTCATCTCGCGAAACCCGCTGTGGCAGGTTGCGATCACTAAATTATCCACCGATAAAGCAGCCACCGATGCCGTACTCAGCAAACTACAGGTGGACAGACTGCAGGCGGTGTTTGCCAGCCATTCCCATTATGATCACGCCCTGGATATTGCTTATATCGCACAGCGCACCGGAGCAAAGCTGTATGGTTCATCGTCAACGCTGAATATCGGTAAAGGTGCGGATTTACCTTCCGGACAAATGCGGCTTTATACACCGGATAAAGCAGTGCAAATCGGTAAATTCAGCATCACAGTGATGCCATCCCGGCACACGCCATCCATCCCGTATATCAACGATGATCTCGGTGAAGAGATCTCCGCCCCCCTGTCACAACCGGCCAGAGTCAGTGCTTATAAAGAAGGCGGCTCTTATGACTTTCTGATCAGGCATGGAACAATCAGCTTTTTTGTCAAACCAGATACCAACTTCATCGCCGGCAAATTAGATAATATTCAGGCTGATGTCCTGTTTCTGGGAACCGCTATGCTCGGAAAACAAAAGCCGGAATTTCAGCAAGCCTTCTATGATGAAACGGTCGGGAAAGTACGGCCACAACGGGTGATTCCAATCCATTGGGATAATTTCTTCCAGCCATTATCGGATCATTTAGCCGCCATGCCGCAGGTGGTGGACGATTTAGAGCAGAGCTTTGATTTTCTTATTTCCAGAACAAAAAACGACAATATCGAATTCAGAGTTCTGCAGGGCTACCAGAGCGTGATATTGCAGCCCCGGCAATAGCGGCGCTGCAATAATATTCACCACAGGAGAAGGAAGCATCGCGCTTCCTTTCTTTTAACCCGCTCAGGAACTGCAGGAAAGCATCGAGCAGCCGGGTTTGTGCCGCGCCCAGTCCGGCCGTTTCTGTGCATATGCTTCTTTGCCTGATTGTTCGGTATACGGGTGGCGCAACACATCCAGCAGTTCGGAGATCGGTTGATAATTCCCCTGCGCTGCGGCATCAATAACTTGTTGTGCCAGATAGTTGCGCAACACATACACCGGGTTAACCTGATTCATCCGGACGACACGATCGACCGGCAACACACCTTCAGCTAATACACGCGCACTGTAATCACTCAGCCACTGTGTAAATGCTGGCTGATGCTGACTAAACAGATCATCACGGTAAAAGGCATCCGCAAGCACAGTAAGATCCGGTGCCGAAACATCTATATGCGCTAACTTACGGAAGAACAAGGTCATATCAACTTCAGCCTGCTGCAACAAATCAAACAGCCGGTTAACCAGTTCACTGTCGTCAGGCTGCCATTGCTGCCAACCCAGTTTGGCTGCCAGCATCGCCCCCATTTCCCGGGCAAATGTCTCATCAAACATCGCCATGCCCTGCGCCAGAATATCGTGATCGGCCATCACAGTGCCCAAGGCTTCGGCCAGCCGCTGCAGATTCCAGCGCGCAATCGCCGGTTGCCGACCAAAGCAGTAACGTAACCCTTCGGCATCGGTGGTGTTCGGCGTCCAGTTCAGATCGAAATTATCCACCCAGCCATACGGGCCATAATCGATGGTCAGGCCCAGCACCGACATATTGTCGGTATTCATCACGCCATGCACGAAACCAACCCGCGTCCATTCCACCATCAGCTTTGCCGTAGTGATGCAGATTTCACTGAACCACAGCGCCCGGCGCAGTTTCGTGGGTTCGGCTGACAAATGCGGGAAATCACGATCAATCGTGAAATCGATCAGCTGATTCAGCAAGCCTGATTCGCCACGCATCGCGGGTAGCTGAAAGTGACCAAACCGGATAAAGGAAGGCGCAACCCGGCAGACAATCGCGCCCGGTTCCTGTTGCGGATTACCGTCATAAAACATATCCCGCCAGATCTGCTCGCCGGTCAGCATCAGACTCAACGCCCGTGTGGTCGGCACCCCAAGATGGAACATGGCTTCGCTGCACAGAAATTCACGGATTGAAGAACGCAGCACCGCTTTGCCGTCGCCGCGGCGGGAATACGGTGTGACACCCGCGCCTTTGAGCTGCAGCTCCCAGCGCTGATCGTTATGGAACAGTTCTCCGAGGCTGATGGCCCGCCCGTCACCGAGTTGGCCGGCCCAGTTACCAAACTGATGACCGCCGTAACAGGTCGCAAAAGGCGACATTCCGTCCAGTAAACCATTACCCGACAGCGCGGCAACCCACTCTGGCTGCTGCAAATCTGCCAATGAAATACCAAGTAAAGCAGCAACTTCCGCTGAGCTTGCGATCAGTTGCGGTTGCGGCACCGACGCCGGTACGACTGCTGACCAAAAAGCTGCTGTTACCTGACGCGGCTGGTTCAGTGTCAGCGGATCACCCGGTAGTTCCCGGATAAAGCGGTTATCAAAATGCAGAAATGCCATGCATCGGGCTCTTATTGCTGATTGTTGACTATAATCAGCAGTACGCAGTTCTCAGCTGAGCGATCAATTCATCGCCCCACTCTGCTCATTTTTACAATGAGCCGCAGTATCGACGTCATCCTATTTGTTGCAATCAATCAACCAAAATGCGCAATTAAATATCAATAAATGGCATATTTGCGCTATTTATCATCAAAAATAAAGAAAGTCATGCACGAGGTGTTTGACAAGTTTCAATAAAAAGCGTACACATAATCTAACAGTTCAAAAGGACACGTTTATGCGCTTAATTTCTCTGCTCCTACTTCTTCTTATCGCGGACTTTCGCGCGGGAATGTAGCAGCCGGAATTGAGGCCTGAACATAAGAACCCGTGCACACAGCGCGGGTTTTTTTATACCGCCAGCGCACGAAACCAGTTACCGAGGATAAAGATATGTCAGATCGCGTCATCATATTCGACACCACCTTGCGGGATGGCGAACAGGCGTTGCCAGCCAGCTTAACAGTACGTGAAAAATTACAGATCGCACTGGCACTGGAACGGCTGGGTGTGGATGTGATGGAAGTCGGTTTCCCGGTATCCTCCCCTGGTGATTTTGAATCGGTACAGACGATTGCCCGTCAGATCAAAAACAGCCGCGTCTGTGCATTGTCACGCGCCTTGCAGAAAGACATTGATGCTGCAGCAGAAGCACTGAAAGTGGCAGATCAGTTCCGTATCCATACCTTTCTGGCGACTTCAACCATTCACGTTGAAAGCAAGCTGAAAAAGAGCTTTGAAGACGTGCTGGAAATGGGTGTCAACGCGGTCAAATACGCACGTCGCTTCACTGACGATGTCGAGTTTTCCTGTGAAGATGCGGGCCGTACTCCGATCGACAATCTGTGCCGTATGGTGGAAGCCGCGATCAACGCCGGTGCCCGTACCATCAACATTCCGGATACCGTGGGTTACACCATTCCGTCGGAATTTGGTGGCATCATTCACAACTTGTTTAACCGCGTTCCGAACATTGATAAAGCAGTTATCTCTGTGCACTGTCATGATGATTTGGGCTTGTCAGTTGCCAACTCAATTTCTGCCGTGCAGATGGGCGCCCGTCAGGTCGAATGTACCATTAATGGTATCGGCGAACGCGCAGGTAACACCTCATTGGAAGAAGTCGCCATGATCCTGAGAACCCGTCAGGATCTGATTGGTGTGCATACCAATATCAAACATCAGGAAATTCACCGTACCAGCCAGCTGGTCAGCCAGTTGTGCAACATGCCGGTACAGCCGAACAAAGCGATTGTCGGCGCGAACGCCTTCTCGCACAGTTCCGGTATCCATCAGGACGGCGTGCTGAAAGCGAAGAACACCTACGAAATCATTACCCCGGAAAGCGTGGGTCTGAACCAGAACACCCTGAACCTGACTTCCCGCTCCGGCCGTCATGTCATCAAACACCGTCTGGGATTGCTGGGTTATCCGGAAGGTTCTTATGATTTGGATCAGATTTACACCAGCTTCCTGAAATTGGCTGATAAAAAAGGCCAGGTGTTCGATTATGATTTGGAAGCCTTGTTGTTCTTCAGCCAGATCCAGGAAGAGCCTGAACATTTCAAACTGAACTACCTGAGCGTACAGTCCGGTGGCAGCGTGATGGCAACCGCCAGTGTGCGCATGAAAGTGGGTGATGAAGAAGTGACCGAAGCGGCTACCGGTAACGGCCCGGTTGACGCGGTTTATCAGTGCATTAACCGTATCACTGGCTACGAAATCAATATCAGCAAATACGATCTGAAGAGCAAAGGCATTGGTAAAGATGCGCTGGGTCAGGTAGATATCGTCGCTGAATTCAAGGGCCGTAAATTCCACGGCATGGGTCTGGCTACCGATATCGTTGAATCGTCCGCACAGGCATTAGTACACGTGATCAATAATATTTATCGTGCTCTGCAGGTGGCAGAGCATAAAGAACGTTTCGCACAAAAAACAGTCATGGAGACTCTGTAATGGCAAGTTACCAAATCGCGGTGTTGCCCGGTGATGGCATCGGTCCGGAAGTAATGGCCGAAGCGATCAAAGTACTGGACAAGGTTCAGTCCGTTTTTGGCATCGAATTCAAATTCAGTCAGCATGATGTCGGTGGTATCGCTATCGACAATCACGGCTGCCCGCTGCCAGCGAGCACACTGCAAGCTTGTGAAGCTGCTGACGCAGTTCTGTTCGGTTCTGTTGGCGGCCCGAAATGGGAACACCTGCCACCCAACGAACAACCTGAACGTGGTGCATTGCTGCCATTACGTGGTCACTTCAAACTGTTCTGTAACCTGCGTCCGGCGCAGATCCACAAAGGTCTGAACGCCCTGTCACCACTGCGTGCGGATATCTCTGATCGCGGTTTTGATATTGTTTGTGTACGTGAACTGACCGGCGGTATCTATTTCGGTCAGCCGAAAGGCCGTGAAGGCGCCGGCGATATGGAAAAAGCGTTTGATACCGAGGTGTATCACCGCTATGAAATCGAACGCATCGCCAAGATCGCGTTTGAATCAGCCCGTGTGCGTCGTCACAAAGTGACTTCCATCGACAAAGCCAACGTACTGCAGAGCTCGATTCTGTGGCGTCAGGTGGTGACTGAAGTTGCAAAAAACTATCCGGATGTGGAACTGAACCACATGTATATCGACAACGCGACCATGCAGCTGGTGAAAGATCCATCCCAGTTCGACATTCTGCTGTGTTCCAACCTGTTCGGCGACATCCTGTCTGACGAATGCGCCATGATCACCGGTTCGATGGGCATGCTGCCTTCTGCCAGCCTGAATGCCGATGGTTTCGGTCTGTATGAACCTGCGGGTGGCTCGGCGCCTGACATCGCAGGTAAAGGCATTGCCAACCCGGTTGCGCAGATCCTGTCTGCGGCACTGATGCTGCGTTACAGCTTCAAAGAAGAAAACGCAGCCCTTGCGATTGAACGCGCGATTGCCGAAACACTGGCCGATGGTTATTTCACTGGCGACCTGACACAAGGTGTTGGCAAACATCCAGTGCAAAGCACCAGCGATATGGGTTCACAGATTGCTGCACGTATCCGGGAGATCTAAGCATGGCTAAGACGCTTTATCAGAAAGTATTTGAAGCGCATGTGGTGCACGAAGCCGCAGGCGAAACGCCGATCATTTATATCGATCGTCATCTGGTGCATGAAGTCACCAGCCCGCAGGCCTTTGATGGTCTGCGTGAGAAAGGTCGTAAAGTCCGTCGTACTGACCGCACCTGGGCGACCATGGATCACAACGTTTCTACGACCACCAACGACATCAACGCTTCCGGCGAGATGGCGCGAGTACAGATGCAAACGCTGATGAAAAACACTGAAGATTTCGGTGTGCCTTTGTATGGTCTGAACCACCAATGGCAAGGTATCGTACATGTGATGGGCCCGGAAATCGGTCTGACACTGCCGGGTACTACCATCGTTTGTGGCGACTCCCACACTGCAACGCATGGTGCGTTTGGTGCACTGGCATTCGGTATCGGTACTTCTGAAGTTGAGCATGTATTGGCAACGCAGACACTGAAACAAAGCCGCGCCAAAACCATGAAAATCGAAGTCACCGGCAAAATCGGCCCGGGCGTAACGGCGAAAGACATCGTACTGGCCATTATCGGTAAAACCGGCACTGCCGGTGGTACTGGTTACGTAGTGGAATTCTGTGGCACCGCCATTCAGGCACTGACCATGGAAGAACGTATGACTGTCTGTAACATGGCGATCGAACTGGGTGCCAAAGCCGGTATGGTTGCTGCCGACCAGACGACATTTGATTACCTGAAAGGCCGTCCGTTTGCACCGAAAGGCGCAGACTGGGATGCGGCTGTTGCATACTGGTCAACCCTGAAAACTGACGAAGGTGCCAAGTTCGATGCCGAACTGGTGCTGGATGGTGCGGCAATCGAACCACAGGTTACCTGGGGTACTAATCCGGGTCAGGTGATCAGCATCAACACCCCGATCCCGGCGCCGGAAGATTTTGCTGATCCGGTAGCCCGTAGTTCAGCACAGAAAGCGCTGGAATACATGGCTCTGACCGCCGGTCAGAAATTGTCTGACGTGAAGATCGACAAAGCCTTTATCGGTTCCTGCACCAATGGCCGTATCGAAGACATCCGTGCTGCTGCAGCAGTTGCGAAAGGCCGTAAAGTCGCAGCTGGCGTTCAGGCACTGGTCGTTCCTGGTTCACAGCAGGTGAAAGCGCAAGCAGAAGCGGAAGGTCTGGACAAGATCCTGACCGAAGCCGGTTTTGAATGGCGTCTGCCGGGTTGCTCTATGTGTCTGGCAATGAACAACGACCGTCTGGAACCGGGCGAGCGTTGTGCTGCCACCAGCAACCGTAACTTCGAAGGTCGTCAGGGCCGTGGTGGTCGTACTCACCTGGTCAGCCCTGCCATGGCTGCGGCTGCCGCGATTGCCGGTCATTTCGTTGACGTTCGTGAACTGTAAGGAGAACCGCCATGCAAGAGTTTAAACAACATACCGGTCTGGCTGTGCCTCTCGACAGTGCTAACGTGGATACTGACCAGATCATTCCGAAACAGTTTTTACAACGTGTTTCCAAACTGGGTTTTGGTCAGAATCTGTTTCATGACTGGCGTTTTTTGGATGAAGCAGGCACGCAACCAAACCCGGAATTCGTACTGAACTTCCCACGCTACAAGGGTGCTTCCATCCTGTTAGCACGTGAAAACTTCGGTAACGGCTCCAGCCGTGAACATGCGCCATGGGCGCTGGCAGATTACGGTCTAAAAGCGGTGATCGCGCCAAGTTTTGCCGACATTTTCTACGGCAACTCGCTGAACAACGGCCTGCTGGTTGTGCGTCTGACAGACGACGAAGTCGATGCACTGTTCAAGCTGGTGGAAGCCAACGAAGGCCAGACCATTACCGTGGATCTGGAAGCGAAAGAAGTGCGTGCCGCTGATTACTGCTTCAAGTTTGAAATCGATGACTTCCGCCGTTACTGCATTATGAACGGTCTGGATAACATCGGCCTGACACTGCAACACGCCGATGCCATTGATGCGTATGAAGCGAAACAACCAGCCTGGTTGTAATTGCTCATTGCATAAATAGTTATGTCTGAAGGGAAGCCATCGTGCTTCCCTTTTCTTTTCTCTTTCTTTTTGCTCTCTTTTTTCCTTTCTTTTCTCCCGGCAACAATCCTTCTGCTGACATTGTCTTGCATATCTTTTTAATTTTCACTTGAGAAGAAGAAGCATTATCCCTATTATTTATTGAGAATAATTATCAATACCACCAAAAATACTCAACTGGAAGAGACTCATAATGCAGCAGCCATCAAAACAGATCCTGACCCGAACTCTCCTCGCTTCCTCATTATCTTTAGCTTTCTTTGGACAAACCGTACTGGCTGAAGAAGCCGTGAATGAACTGGATAACGTTGAGGTCACTGCAGATAAAGAAAAAGCGGTAACCGCAAAACAACTGGAACAAAAACAGGTAACTTCATTGCAGGAAGTCTTCAAAGACAAGACCGACTTTAATGTCGGCGGCGGTTCACTGCCTGCGGCGCAGAAACTGTATGCCCGTGGTCTGGAAGATACCATGATGAATGTATCTATCGATGGCGCACAACAGACCGGCTATCTGTTCCATCATCAGGGGCGCGTAGGGATTGATCCCGATATCATCAAAGCCGTTGAAGCAGATGCCGGCACTGGTGCGGCAACTGCCGGTCCGGGCGCGCTGGCCGGTTCCGTCAACTTTGAAACCAAAGATGCGACTGACATCCTCCGTAAAGATGAAAAAGCCGGGGCGATAGTAAAAAGTACCTATCACAGTAACGGCAAAGGATTTAAAAACACCGGCACGGCATTCGGGCGTATCGGTGAACAGAGCGGCATTCTGGTCAGTGCCTCGCAGTTGGATACCGACAGCTACAAAGACGGAAATGGCGATACTGTCAAAAATACCGACATCAGACAGGAAGATTTTTTCACCAAGCTGAGCGGTGATCTCAATGAAAAACACTACGCCAGTCTGAGCCATGAAAACCGGGTGGATGAAGGTAACCGCAACCTGCGCGCGCACATGATCGCCTCCGACTGGAATCCGGAAACCGAACAGAAAAATGCCCGCGCGACCACCACCTTCAACCATAAATACAAGTCCGGGAATCCGCTGTTTAATACCAAAACCACGGTTTACCACACCGATGCCAGCCTGGACATTACCAACGATGGTTCGCAGAGTGGTGCCGGTGTTGAGACATGGGGCAGCGATCTGCGCAATACCATGAATCTGGATAAAGCCGATATCACCTTCGGTACCGACTACCGTCATGACCGTGCTTACCAGACCGGCGCCGGTACTGCCGGGGATGAAGATCTGACCGTGCTGGGGATCTATCTGCAGAATGATTACCGTTTTGCCGCTGACTGGATGTTGTCCGCGGGTGCCCGTTTTGATCACTACGACTACAACGATAACATCGGCCAGAACTTCAGCAGTGAAGGTCTCAGCCCGAATGCTGGTCTGACCTGGTTTGTCACCGATGATGTGAATCTGTTTGCCCGCCACTCCCGTGCCTTGCGTGGCGTCGGCACGAAAGAGGTCTATGTCATGTCCCGCACCACCAATGACAGCGATATTGATCCGGAACGAGCCCATACCACGGAATTCGGCACCGAATACGAACACGGCAACCTGCACGCCAAAGTACAGGGCTTCACCCAGCGGATCGAAAACTTCATTCCTAACTCAACCGGCACCCGTGACAATGAAGGCACGGTACGGGTCTGGGGTTATTCTGCCGATGCCGGTTATAGCTGGGGGCAACTGGACAGCCGTGTCGGTGTGACGTTAAGCCGTCCGACGCTGAACAATGAACCGTTAAGTGACAGCAACATGTCGCTGGGTACATCAACCGGCCGCACCTGGACTACCGGGCTCGATTATCACTTTACCGAACAACGCGTTGATATCGGCTGGACCGGGCGGGCCACAGAACGTCTGACCGAAGTACCGTCCGGTTCAAAAGAAAAGCCGGGCTATGCCGTACATGATGCTTATGTCAGCTGGCGCCCGGTTGCTAACACCGATTTTGACCTGAAATTCGCGGTCATTAACCTGTTTGATAAACAGTATCTGGATCAGGCCAGCTACGGCTACACCTCCCGTTACAACATGTGGGCGGGTGTGCCGGAAGCAGGCCGCGATTTCCGCCTGACGGCTTCCATGCGTTTCTAAACACCTCCCCCGGAGAAATCCGGGGGTCTGTTCTTACCGTTTATTGAGTATTCATTATGTTCCGGAAAAACAAGTTTAAAGCTTTCATCGCGGTATGGAGTTTTGCGTGGCTGTTAACAGCGGCGTCAACCGCGTTTGCGGCACCCGTAACTATCAAACATCACATGGGGGAAATGACACTGGCAACAACCCCGAAACGGGTCGTGGTGCTGGGTCATGCCAGTCTGGACTTATTGGATAAGCTGGGTGTTGAGCCGGTGGGGGTGGTGAAAACGCTACTGCCGGATTATCTGGAGAAATATCAGGATAATAAATACACCGTGGCCGGCTCCAGTCTGGAGCCGGATTTTGAGGCGATTTATACGCTGAAACCGGATCTGATTATTGCGGAATCGCGGGTAATGCCGGTATACGACAAACTGGCGGCCATCGCCCCGACTTATATGTTTTACATCGAAAATGGTCAGTACTGGCAAGACACCCGGCAGAACTGGCTGAACCTCAGCAAGATCTTCAATAAAAACGATGTGATTCAGCCACTCATCGCCGATCTGGATAAACAGATTGCGGCGGTACATGCCAAGGCAGAAAAGAGCGGCCAGTCTGCGCTGACCGTGATGAATAACGGCAGTAATCTGGCGAGTTTCGGTGCTGACAGCCGGTTTTCCCATATCTACCATGAATTCGGTCTGAAACCATCCGTGGCCCGCAATATCAAAGCCAAAGCCGGTAAACACGGCAATCTGATCTCTTTTGAATATATTGCCGATGCACAGCCCGATGTGCTGTTTGTACTGGATCGGGAACAGGCCATTGGCCGCAGCTCAGGCCGGGCCCGGGCACTGTTCAGCAACCCGCTGGTGGCATCCACCCCGGCATACAAAAACAAGCGTCTCATCTTTATCAATTCAGCAGCCTGGTATCTGACCGCCGGTGGTGTCACCGCCACCCAAATCATGCTGGATGATGTCAGTCAGGCACTGAACTAAGACCATGCAACAGATCCGGGTTGTATTGCCTGTCACTGTGCTGCTGATAATGGCGGCGGCATCCTTGCTGATCGGTGTGGCTGATATCAGCGCAGACAGACTGCTGTCCGCCGATCCGCAGGCGATGTCCGTACTGATCGCCAGCCGTATTCCCCGTCTGCTGGCTATCTGTCTGGCGGGAGCCGGTTTAAGCATTGCCGGTCTGATCATGCAGCAGATCGTGCAGAACCGTTTTGCCGCCCCGTCCACCACAGGCACGATTGATTGTGCCCTGCTGGGTTACATTGTCAGTCTGGTGGCTTTTTCAGAGCTGAGTGAATGGGCGCATCTCAGCGTGATTTTTTTCTTCTCTGTCGCCGGAACGATCCTGTTTATCCGCTTCCTGCAGCAGCTGAAGTTTAAAAATACCGTTCTGGTGCCGCTGATCGGCATCATGTACGGCAACGTCATCTCGTCTTTAACTACTTTTATTGCCTACAAATATGACCTGGTTCAGACCATGTCATCGTGGCGGATCGCGAATTTCGCTTCCGTATTACAGGGCAATTACGAGTTTCTGTATCTGGCCATTCCGGCCTCGGTATTGGCTTATTACTATGCCAGCCAGTTCAGTGCCGCCAGTATCGGGGAGAGCTTTGCCCGGAACATCGGCCTGGATTATCAGAAAATCGTTCTGTCCGGCGTCATTCTGGTGGCCGTTCTCTCCTCTGCCGTGGTGATGATTGTCGGCGTGATTCCGTTTCTGGGCCTGATTGTGCCGAATCTGGTCGCCATCTTTATGGGCGACAACATCAGGCGCAATTTACCCTGGACCGCTTACTGGGGCACGGTGCTGGTGTTGTCCTGTGATGTGCTGGGCCGCCTGATTATCTTCCCGTATGAAATTCCCATTTCAATGATCATCAGTGTGCTGGGCGGTATGGTTTTCATTGCGCTGGTGCTCAGGGATAAATCGAATGCGTGATTCCGTAAAAGTGTGGTTCTTACTGTTCGCTGGTATCGTATTTACCACCTATTTTCTGGGAAAAGATCTGACGGCGGATAACTATCAGTTTTTTCTGGCAAACCGGATCCCGAAAGTGCTGGCCATCCTGATTGCCTCTGTGGCTATCGCGACGTCATCACTGGTTTTTCAGACCATTACCAATAACCAGATCCTGACACCGTCGATTCTCGGATTTGATGCGCTGTACGTGATGATCCAGTCCATCACTCTGGTCATTTTCGGCAGTACCAGTTATCTGCTCGTTAACCCGCTGCTGAACTTCAGCGTTTCCACCGCCATTATGGTTGGTTTATCGATGGGGTTATTCCTGCTCTATTTTCAGCGTAAAAATACCAATTTATTTTCCCTGTTACTGATCGGGATTGTCTGCGGCAGTTTATTCAGCAGCATGACGAACTTCTTCACCATGATCGTGGATCCCGGTGAATTCAGCACCGTGCAGCGGGCAATGTTTGCCAGCTTTAATAACGTCAACGGTGAGCTGGTCTACTGGTCGCTGATCCCGCTGTTGCTGGCCGTCGGCTATCTCTGGCGTCTGGCGGCGAAACTGGATGTGTTGTGGCTGGGGAGCGATAACGCCCGCAGTCTCGGCATAGATACCCATAACGTGATGATGCAGGTGATGCTGCTGATCAGTGTCTTGATTTCGGTCGCTACGGCACTGGTCGGGCCCGTCCTGTTTTTAGGTCTGATCGTGGTCAGTCTGACCCGGCAACTTTTCCGCAGCTATCACCACCGTTTTCTGATGCTGGCGGCCACGCTGTTATCAGTAGTGCTGCTGACCGGCGGTCAGTGGTTTATTGAAAGCCTGCTGAATCTGGAAACCACCATCAGTGTAATTATCAACTTCATCGGCGGCAGCTATTTCCTCCTGCTGCTGATGCGCAATAAAGTGCAGTAACCGTCATGATTAAATTAACCGGATTATCGAAAAAATATGGCAATGCGTATGTGGTACAGAATGCCAATGCCCTGTTCCCGCGCGGTGAAGTGACATCGATCATCGGGCCGAACGGCGCCGGAAAAAGTACGTTACAGTCGATGGCCAGCCGTTTAACCAACGCCGATGCCGGGGAAATCCTGATTGCCGGAAAACCGCTGGCGGAATGGAAAACGCAGGAACTGGCAACACGTCTGGCAGTATTACGTCAGTCGAACAATATCAACATGCGTTTTACCGTACGGGAACTGGTCGCGTTTGGCCGCTTTCCCTATTCACAGGGGCTCCTGACCGGAGAAGATCAGCAGCTCATTGATCAGGCGCTGGGTTATCTGGACATCACGTCTATTCAGGATCGCTATCTCGATCAGTTAAGTGGCGGGCAGCGGCAGATGGCCTTTATCGCCATGGTCGTCGCTCAGGATACCGATTATGTGTTTCTTGATGAGCCGCTGAATAATCTGGATATCCGTCATTCAGTCGACATCATGTCGACGTTACGTATGCTGGCGCATGAAACGAACAAAGCCGTGGTCACTGTGGTGCACGATATCAATTTTGCATCCTGCTATTCCGACAACATTGTCGCGATGAAAAAAGGGGAAGTGATAAGGAGCGGCAAGGTTTCAGAAGTGATTGATGAAACCGTCCTGAGTGAGATCTATGAGATCCCGTTTTCCATCCGCGAGATCGATGGCAACCGGATTTGTATGTATTACGGAAAACCCGGCATGGGATAAGGAAAATAGCGCAGCCTTAACCAAAAAACATCTGCGGTAACTGCCAGAACTGTTCCCGCATCAGTATCAGAACAATCGCTGATGCCCAGACTGAAAACAGCCACACCTTCAGTTTTCGTGTTGTATTACATGTATTCATATTCTGATCCTGCCTGATAAAAAGCGCCCGGGGCACCGTCAAAGACACACCTGGGGTGATTCTCAGTATTAATAATGAGAATTATTATCACCTATACCCATCAGGAATACAAATGGATCATCGGCAAAGAAAAATAATCCCTGCCAACTGCTGAACAAAGCCCCTTACGGGGCTTTTTTGTTTACATTACAGATCCCGATCTGAGCCGGAGCAGCTAAGCGAATAATTTCGGAATGGAAATGAACAGGGTGTAAATACCCATGCCGGACATGATCAGCGCCACGAAACCACCGAATACTGCCATCCAGATCGGATGTTTGTAGTTACCGACAATAGATTTCTTATATGCAGCAATTAGCATCGGAATCAGTGCAAGAGGAAGAATCAGACCATTAATTGCTCCTACCAACAGAAGAATCTTGACTGGTTTACCGACCAGCGCAAACACCATAGTAGAGAAGATGATAAAGCCGATGATGATCCATTTCTGGTTCCGTTCAATAATCGGGCTAAACGAACGCATGAAGGAAACAGAGGTATAAGCTGCGCCAATAACCGAGGTCAGCGCGGCTCCCCACATGACGATACCAAAAATCTTGTAACCAAAATTTCCGGCTGCCAACTGGAATACTGAAGCAGGTGGATTGGCAGCATCAATTTTTAGTCCCTGATACACCACACCCAGCACAGCAAGAAACAGTACAACCCGCATCACCGAGGTGATCAGAATGCCGGAAACTGCACTGCGGGTCACCTGACCAAGCGCTTTGTGACCGGAGATACCTGCATCCAGCAAACGATGCCCACCAGCAAAAGTGATATATCCGCCGACTGTTCCACCGACCAGAGTCACAATTGCCATAGTATCAATATGTTCAGGCAGAATAGTATGATGGATAGCCTCACCAACCGGAGCTCCGGCATTGAAGGCTACGTAACAGGTCAGCACCACCATCACAACACCGGCAATCTGAGCGAACCGATCCATCGCCATACCGGCTTCTTTACTCAGAAAAATGCCGACAGCAATGACCGCACTAATGATGGCCCCCAGAATCGGATCAATCCCCAAAATAACATTCAGACCAAGCCCGGCACCGGCAACATTCCCGATATTAAAAGCAAGCCCGCCCATCAGAATAAAAATTGCCACAACCGTCCCCAACCCTGGCAGAACCAGATTTGCGACATCCTGCCCACGCTTTTCAGAGACAGCAATCACACGCCAGATATTCAGCTGCGCCCCGATATCCAGCAAAATGGAAATCAGGATCGCAAAACCAAAACTGGCACCCAGTTTTTCTGTAAACACGGTGGTCTGCGTCAGAAATCCCGGCCCGATGGCGGATGTTGCCATCAAGAAAGCAGCTCCGAGTAGCACACTCCAGTTAATTTTAGGATGGGTAACAACCTGACTATTATCCATGACAGCTTCATTGGTAGGTTCCATCATACGTCTCTCCCTGAACCGATAAGAATTAAGAAAACTACATTGCTTTAATTTCCACGCCAGCCTGTAACAGCGCCTCTCTGACTTTGGTTGCAAAACTGAAGGCATGCGCACCGTCACCATGAATACAGATGGTATCGGCATTCAATGACACCCATTCACCAGTGACCGCTCTGACTCGTTTTTCGATCACCATGGTTAATACCTGCTGAACGGCCTCTTCATCTGACCGTAGCAGCGCATTAAGCTGCGAACGGGGTGTCAGTGAACTATCAGCCTGATAGGTACGATCAGCAAACACCTCACTGGCGACAGCTAATCCGATTCCTTTTCCAGCCTCAATCAGCTCACTCCCCGCCAGCCCGTAAAGTACCAGTGATGGATCGATATCTTTTACTGCCCGAGCAATTGCTTCCGCCAGCGCATTGTCTTTCGCTGCCATGTTGTAGAGCGCACCATGCGGCTTCACATGATGCAGTGACACTCCCGCCGCTTTAGCAAAGCCGGACAGCGCACCGACCTGATAAACCACCATGTCATAGGCTTCCTGCGCGGAAATCTGCATATTGCGGCGACCGAACCCGACCAGATCCGGCAACCCCGGATGTGCGCCGACAGCAACACCTTGCGACATAGCCGCTTCCAGCGTTTTACGCATAACAGACGGATCACCGGCATGAAACCCGCAGGCAAGGTTGGCTGAGCTGACCAGCGGCAGGATCTGCGCATCACACCCCATCTGGTAAATGCCGAAGCTCTCACCCATATCACAATTCAAATCGACCTGAGCCATCTCAATATCCTTCTGTTAATGCCAGCGAAATCCGTTCCAGATAATGTTGTTGCTGTGCTTTGGCGAGTGCTGCTTCTTCGCGGGACACCCGTTTAAAGTGGACAAATGCACCGGGTCTGAGCTGCCCCAGTTTCCACAAATCAGACTGGATAACCGTCGCAATACGCGGATACCCACCGGTTGCCTGCGCCTCAGCCGCCAGAATGATCGGCTGCCCGTTCGGTGGCACCTGAATTACACCGGGAAAAACGCCGTGCGATAGCAAATCAGCCGTTTCAGTCCGGTTCAGTATTTCGCCCTCGAGCCGGAAACCCATTCGATTACTGTCTGCCGTAACCCGCCAGCCATGTTTGAAAAAGGCATCCTGCATTTCTGCAGCAAACTGATCACATTCCGGCCCCGCCAGTACTTTGATCTCCTGATTCAGCACTGGTAACAGCACGCCCCGGTTTTTCAGTTGCTTCGGGTTCTTTTTGCCGATGGGCAGTAAATCACCGTTTTGCAATTTCCGGCCCTGCCAACCACCGAATTCGCCCTGCACATCCGTCGATCTCGAGCCCATCAGGGCTGGAACGTCAATGCCACCAGCCAAAGCGAGATAAGCGCACAGCCCGTTGCGGGGCATTCCGATCACCAGCTCGTCACCAGCGCGGGCGCGTTTAGTCCAGCCCAGTAACACCGGTTTGCCATTCAGGGTCGCGAAACATTCACAACCTGTCAGCACAAACCAGATTTCCTTTAAGAAACGAATACGGGTATTACCAAACAGCAACTCAAGCCCGGCAGCATCATCGGCGTTGCCTGCCAGCCGGTTGGCAATTCGTAGCGATAAACCATCCAGCGCACCGGCACGGCTCACGCCCTGATGACGGAGTCCATTTCTGCCCTGATCCTGTACTGTCACTAACGGGCCAGCCTGCACAATTTCAATCAGTTTTGAATCAGGCATAGTTGGCCTCCGCAATGACAAATTTCACGCGGTCACCCGGCATCCAGAGCGAAGGCTCAGCGCGGGTTGGATCGAACAACACCACATCGGTATGGCCTAAGATCTGCCATCCGCCCGGCGAAGTTTTCGGGTACACACCGGTCTGCGCCCCACCAATTGCCACAGCCCCCGCAGGGACTGCCTGTCGAGGTGACGCGCGGCGCGGTGTGGTCAGTTGCGCAGGCATACCACCGAGATAAGCAAATCCCGGCTGAAAACCGATAAAGAAGACTGTGTATTCCGCTTCGCTGTGCAGACGGACAACTTCTGTCGCTGATAACCCGGTATGCGCAGCAATATCTGCCAGATCAGGGCCGTATTCCCCGCCATAATGCACCGGAATTTCAATCAGTCGCCCGGCCTGTTCCGTCACCGGGATACATTCCCAAGCAGTCAGCAGCTCATCAATTAATGCGTTGCCATTCAGCAGCTGTTCATCAAACAGCACTGTCAGGTTATTCATTCCCGGTACAATTTCAGTGATACCACTACGTTGCTGCAGCGATGCTCCGAGCGCCCAGATCCGCTGCTGATGCGTCAGGGACACCGGTGCGGGTGCCTGTAAGGTCACGGCATTTTCATTCGCCCAATACCCACGGGCCTTTGTTTTACTCAATTCGATCTCTCCGCTGTTGAATACAGCCTTACTGGTTTCAGAGGCAAATTTAAGGCCATATTTATAATTTATCGATAATTTATCGATATAATCAAAACAATGATTCAACGAGAAATGACAAACAACATCGGTTTCTGACCGGTAGTGGTACACTGGAAGAAAAACGGAAGGAGCCGTTATGTCTGATCAATCCATCAAAATTGTCTCCTCATCGCATCTGGTTTCAGAGCGGGCAGGTGAGCTTTCAGAATTCGAATTTGGTCTGACAGTGCTGAATAATGCCTTCAACCGCTGGATGATTCGCTGTATGTCCGCCGCCGGTGAAAAAGAGATGACTTCATTAGAAGTTCAGTTAATTCATCATGTTATGCATAGAAAAACGGCCAAGAAGCTCGCCGATATCTGCTTTGTGCTGAATATTGAAGACACGCATATCGCATCGTATGCGCTGAAAAAACTGGTCAGAATGGGTTATCTGGCCAGTGAAAAAGTGGGAAAAGAGGTTTATTTCTCTGCTACTGAAAGCGGAGTTGCCCTGTGCGAACGCTATCGGGAAGTGCGAGAGCGTTGCCTGATCGAAATCCTGCTCGAAACCGGGATCAGCAATGAAGACATTGGCAACACGGCACAACTGCTCCGTATGATGGCCGGAGTGTATGATCAGGCCGCCCGGGCCGGAGCGTCACTTTAAACGCCCCATCCACGCTCATCTGCACTTTATTGGCGCAAAAATCTGCTGAAATTCATTTTCAATCCGCCGTGAGATGTCCTGAATTCATCTCACCGGCTTCTTTTTTCTCACAATTTTAAATATGGCATCTTTATTGATGTTTGATTGTTGAACAATCTTAATCACGTAAGGGAGTTATGCCATGAAAGGAATGAATACTGCGAAAAAAACCGGTATTGCCTTCGCTGCTTTAGGTCTGATTAGCGCACTCAGCCAATCTGTACAGGCGATGGAAACACTGAAAATTGGAACTGACCTGACTTATCCACCCTACAACTATATGGAAGGAAAAGATGCTGCCGGCTTTGATGCTGAATTTATGCATCTGGTTGCCAAGCAGTTAGACGCAAAACCACAGTTCATGGATACCCGCTTCGCCAACCTGATAATGGGTGTAAACCTGAAGAAATTTGATGTGATTGCTTCAACTCTTTATGTCACACCAGAACGCGCCAAGCAGATCGAATACATCCCATATATGAAAACCGGCGGGGTATTGCTGGCATTGAAAGACGGCAGTTTCAAACCACAAAAACCGGAAGATCTGTGCGGCAAAAAAGTCAGCTCCATTCAAGGTGCAGCCTGGATCAGCAAACTGAAAACGGTGTCTGAAACCTACTGCGCCAAACAGGGATTGGCGGCGATTGATGTACGCGAATTCCCGACCTCACCGGAAGCCAGTCAGGCTGTACTGTCTCACGCCGTTGATGCTCAGTTTGAAGATGCCGGGGTTGCCAAAGCAGCAGCGGACAAATCAGGAAAACTGGCACTGACCAGTGACATTATTTACCCGGTCGTCGTCGGACTGGCGGTGAAAAAAGGTAATTCCGAACTGGTGAATGAACTTAAAGCCGCCATCGGAAAAGTCGAAGCCACCGATGATTTCAAAGCACTGTTGGCGAAATACAGTGTAGCAACACCTGATGAAGCGGAAATCAATGCTGCGCTGAACGGCACCCTCTGAGCCCCCTTAAGTGAAAAGCCCCTCTGCCGAGGGGCCACGAAAAAAGGAACGTAACTATGGAATTTGACTGGCAATATCTGCTCAGCCTGTTCAGTAATCAGGACTTCTGGGAAGCATCACTACTGGTTGTCGAACTCAGTGTCGCAACCTGGTTGGGTGGAATCGTTTTCGGTATGGTGCTGGCACTGGCAAAACAATCGCATTTTCGCCCTGTCAGTTTGTTAGCCAGCAGCTATATCTGGTTATTCAGAAGCCTGCCATTACTGGTGCTGATTATCTTTATTTATAACGTTCCGCAGTTTCTCCCATCAAGTTCCGACTTACTGTCGTCACCGTTTACTGCCGGTTTACTGGCAATGATCCTGAGTGAATCAGCTTATATTGCTGAAATCCATCGGGGCGGCTTGCTGTCAGTTCATAAAGGCCAGACCGAAGCAGGTCGTGCGTTAGGTATGCGTTTCATCGGTATTCAGCGTCTGATTGTGATTCCGCAGGCCATCAAGATAGCCCTGCCTTCACTGGCCAATGAATTTGTTACGATCGTCAAGCTGACATCTCTGGTTTCTGTGATTTCATTAGCTGAAATTTTGATGGTCGGTCAGCGCCTCTATACCCAGAATTTTAAGGTGATGGAAACCCTGCTGGCCGTCGCCTGCTATTACGTACTGATTGTTACCGTCTTTGATCGTCTGATTGTCTGGCTGGAACATCATATTGATGTCAGTAATCGCACCGCATCACCAACATCTGAGGCGGAAATACAAATAGCCCGAGCTATCTCTGTCACCCCGCCGGTAAAAGGCCAGCGCACAGCTCCATCCGAGCAATTAAAACCGATTCTTTCAGTCATCGAAGTCCGTAAGTCCTATGGCAGCAAGGAAGTCCTGAAAGGGATTGATCTGCAGGTCCGCCCCGGTGAGGTTGTTTCAGTCATAGGTCCATCTGGTTCAGGAAAAACCACGCTGATCCGCACCATAAATGGCATGGAGATGCTGACTGACGGGCAAATCCTGATGAATGACAAACCATTCCTGCACCCAACCGCACACGGTCGCCCGGACGACCATTATTACGAACACATCGATCGGATCGGCATGGTATTTCAGGGCTTCTATCTGTTCCCGCATAAAACCGCGCTGGAAAATGTGATGCTGGCACCGGCTTATCATCATCGCGGATCGCATGAAGATATCCGGCAGTTGGCGCTGGCACTGCTCGATAAAGTGGGTCTGTTGGCTCATGCTCATCAGTATCCGCATCAGCTTTCCGGAGGTCAGCAGCAACGGGTTGCCATTGCCCGTGCATTAGCAATGAAACCCGCCATCATGCTGTTTGATGAACCCACTTCCGCACTCGATCCGGAACTGGTGGGTGAAGTGCTGAAGGTCATTGAAGACTTAGCCAATGAAGGCATGACGATGGTGATTGTCACCCATGAAATGCAGTTTGCTTTCAAAGTTTCTGATCGGGTGATTTTTATGGAACAGGGCCAGATCACCGCTGCGGGAACTCCTGCTCAGTTACGGGCATCTGATAACGAACGTTTATGTCGTTTTCTGGCCAGCCAGCAACATGCCCTGAATCAACTGGAGTTAGAGCCAAATGTCTCAGCAGCCTGATATGAATACCTATGATCATTTACCCGCATTTGAACGGGTTGCCAGTTTGCTGCGTGATGAGCTGATTGCAGGTCAGTTACATGCCGGACAAACACTGGTGGAAATGGATCTGGCCGGACACTTTGATGCGTCACGCAATACCGTTCGAGAAGCATTACGCCAGCTGTTGTGTGAAGGGTTGGTGACTTATCAGCGCAACAAGGGCGTCACGGTGCGCGTGATGGAACGTGCTGACATCAAAGATATTTATGTCATCCGCCGAACTCTGGAGCTGCAAGCAATCAATGGTGGCCGCTATATCAAGCAGGAAGCCCTCGCCCGCATGCTGAATGCCATTGAAACAGTGGAGTCTGCTGCCCGTGATGATGACTGGGCTACCGCAGCTACCTACAGCTTGCGCTTCCATCAAACAATTGTCTCTATTCTCGGCAGCCGCCGTTTCGACAGTTTTTTTGCCAGCATCATTGCCCAGCTGCGTTTGCTGTTTGCTTCAGCCGCCGATGAAAAATTCTTCCAGCAACCCTGGGTTGAACGGGACCGTGCTATTTACCAATTTTTGCAGGCCGGTCAGCGCGATGACGCCGTACAGCTGCTTTCTAACTACTTAGACGATTCTGAACAGGCCTTACTGAAACTGTTCGCTACCAAGGAGTAATCATGACCAAATTCTATCCGGCTGCTTATCAGGCCAACAAAGGTTCTGCACTGGACGTGAACCGTGATTTTTATCAGAAGATTGCAGATTCAGCCGATAAACGTGAACTGGTGCAATCGATTCATGTACCGATCCGTACAGGTCAGGCATGGACAGTACCTGCCGGACACGTTTTCCGCATTGTGGCAAAAGAAGGTGCTCAGGTCGGTGATCTGAATATGTGGAACCTGCATAACCCGCGTGAACGCATGTGGGCATCCCGCACCCGTCAACTGCAGGGAGCACATGTCTCTACTTATGATCGTTTATGGTCAAACCTGCCGTTCCTGCGCCCGATTGCCACCATTACCGCAGATAGTCTGGCCGACTATGGTGTCGATGAGCATGGCGGCCGCGTGCACGATTTATTGGGTACGCGCTGTGATCCTTATGTCAACAAACTGCTGACCGGCGAAGATTTTGATTTTCATTGTCATTCCAACCTGACCCGAGCCGTGATGCCCTACGGCCTGACCGAGTTTGATGTACATGATGTACTGAACGTATTCCAATGCACCGGCTTAAACAGTGATGATATGTATTTCATGAAAGCCTGCCCGGCGAAGAAAGGCGATTATCTGGAATTCTTCGCGGAAATCGACCTGCTGTGTGCGATCTCCACTTGCCCGGGCGGCGACTTGTCCGTTCACTTGTGGGGGCCGGAAGCAGAAGACCCGCTGAAAGTCTGCCGTCCGCTCGGCATTGAAATTTACAAACTTGATGACAACTTGCTGGAAGGATGGGAGCAGCCGAAATCACCGGATTACAAAGGTAACCACGGTATGCCATTCCCGAAATGGGAAGATCATCCGGATGCAAATAAACCCTGCTAACGAGTTTGTAGCATCCGATCATTTTTCCCAATCAGATAACTTCCCCAAACACGCTACCTGCAGGGTAGTGTGTTTCCTTTGTTTTACAGCGACATCACATTGATTTCCCTGCTCACTCTGGCAACATGAGGCGCAATATGATGTTGTAGCGGGAGTAATACTAATGACACCTACCCCACCGGTCAGACACCTGTGGCGAAACTTCTGGATGCTGTTAAAGCCATTCTGGGCATCCAAAGAAGGTAAGACCAAGGGCCTGTTACTGTTGGTTGTTGTTCTGGCGCTGACGGCAGGTTCTGTCTATCTGCAGAAAGTACTGAACAGCTGGCATAACCAGTTCTACAACTCGATTCAGGGTTATGACTTTCCTGAATTCAAAAGCCTGTTGCTGACGTTCTGCTGGCTGGCGGCGATTTGGGTGCTGGTCGGTGTCCACCGGACTTACTTCAATCAGATGCTGCAGATTGTCTGGCGACGCTGGATGACCCAGAACCGGATCGTTCACTGGCTGGAGAATAACAACTTTTACCGGCTGCAACTGACTGACCGGCAAACCGATAACCCCGATCAGCGTATCGCGGAAGATATCAACGAGTTTGTCGGTTCCACACTGTCACTGTCGATTGGTTTTCTGTCGCAGATCGCCACCCTGTTTACCTTTCTCGGCGTGTTATGGACGCTATCCAAACCCTCCGAGCTGACTATCGGCAACACCACGTTTCAGCTGGCACAGGGCTACATGGTCTGGGCGGCGCTGGCGTATGCCATATTCGGTACAGTGATCACGTTCTGGATCGGTCGCCCGCTGGTACGGCTCAACTTCAATCAGCAGCGTTATGAAGCCGATTTCCGTTTTTCGCTGGTGCGTATGCGGGAAAACGCGGAATCAATCGCACTGTATCAGGGTGCGCAGGAAGAAGGCGGTTATCTGCGCAGCCGCTTCCTGCAGGTGGTCGATAATTTCTATGCCCTGATGAAACGACAGAAAATGCTGGGTTTCTTTACTCTGGGCTTTAACCAGACGGCCGTTATTTTCCCGGTCGTGTTAGGTGCCCCGCTCTATTTTGCCAAACAAATCACCCTGGGCGATCTGATGCAGACCCTGTCAGCCTTCGGCATTGTGCAGGGTTCGATGTCGCTGCTGGTTGACAGCTATACCGATCTGGCCCGCTGGAAATCGGTGGTGGATCGTCTGGCTACTTTTGAACAGGGTTTACAGCACGCAGAGCAACTGCCGCGGCTGGAACCGGAAAAAAACGGTGATGCGCTGCAACTACAGCAGGTCAGCATCTCGCATCCGGATGGTTTCAGTCTGATGAACGATGCCAGCTGGCAGCTGACAGCCGGTGACTCGCTGCTGATCCAGGGGCCGTCAGGTTGTGGTAAATCCACACTGCTGCGTACGCTGGCCGGCTTATGGCCTTTTGCCAGCGGTAAAGTGACTTATCCGGCCGGCAGCCAATCACTGTTTTTGTCGCAAAAACCTTACCTGCCACTCGGCAGCCTGCGTCAGGCCATGAGCTATCCGCTACCGGAAGTCAGTAATGCGGAAGCGATTAAAGCATTGCAGGCAGTTGGTCTGGAGAAACTGGCACCAAGACTGGATGACGTGGAATTGTGGGGACAGATGCTGAGCCTCGGTGAGCAGCAACGTGTCGCTTTCGCCCGCATCCTGTTAGTGAAACCGGATGTGCTGTTTTTAGATGAAGCCACTTCCGCACTGGATGAACAGAGTGAAGCCCGGCTTTATCATTTACTGCGCGCAGAATTGCCTCAGACCATCATGGTCAGTGTCGGCCATCGCAGCACCCTGCATCCGTTCCATGAGAAGAAACTGTTATGGCAGGAAAACGGGCAATGGCAGTTCGCCTGATCCGGCTATTCAGTTTCGCACTGGCAGTACTGTCGGGTACTGCCAGTGCTCAGCAGCAGGCTTTTGCCCGCGAAGAGCTGCAACTGCATTATGTCTGGAAGCACGATACGGCATCCACCCAGGCTTTCACCCTGATTCTGCCAGCCAAAACGGCATTACCGGTGTGGACAGCGTGGCGCTCTGCGCAGGCAGAGACCTTTGTCTTCCAGCAATTGATCCGCAATGCAAAAGAACGGTTTCCGGAAGTCAGCTTCCGCTACCGTAAAACCGCTGATGGGGCCACCATTGATTATCAGGCAGCCGATCCGCAACTTTTACAGCAGGTAGGCAACTGGCTGGAGCCGCAACAAAAGGCTTTGTTTAATACCTATCTGGAACAGCACTATTACAAACGGCATGGCGATGCCAACAGCCATCTGATCCGGCCGGATCATGTCCGCATTGCCGCCGACAGCAGTGCTGAACTGCAGGAACTCGCCCGGACATTACAGCGCGTCATTGTGTCTTCCGCCTCCGCGGAGCAGAAGCAGCGTTATCAGAATGATGAACGATTACTGGTCGTGGCCGGGTTATTAAATTTTGTGCAGTCGATCCCGTATGATCCGTTAGTGTCTGCCGACGGACAACGTGGCATTACCTTCCTGATGCCGGAACAGGTACTGGTACAAAATCGCGGGGACTGTGACAGCAAGAGTGTGCTGATGATGACATTGCTGACGGCACTCTATCCTGAGTTACCGCAAGCGATTGTCTATGTGCCGGATCATGCCTTGCTGGCCGTCGCTTTACCCCGGCAGACAGGCAATGAGGAAATGGTCCGCATTAACGGAAAAGCTTTTTTGCCACTGGAAGTTGCCGGACCGGCGGAAATCCCGCCCGGCGTCACAGGGGAAAAAAGCCGGCTATCTATCCGCAATAACCAATATCAATATGATCAGCTTCATCTGACAGAAATAAACTCCACACCTAACTGACCCAGGTTATTGTTCTTTTCGACACGAACCACTTTTGCGTCGGCAACAAACGGCGGTAACGCATTGCTGTTCGTAGACAAACTGATTTTCAGTTTTTCACCCACAACAAAGTTACTGCTGCTTTCAACTTCAATCGCCATCCCATTGGCAGCGAGCTCACGGCAGGTAGCGATAGTATGTTCGGAACCGCGGACCAGAGTAACAGGCGCGTCAATCACCATACGCATGAAGGTGCGTCGTTCTCGGGTGGTAGTCAGCATAGAGTTCTCCTAAGACATTGTTGAAAAATAAGGTAACAACTTATATAAACTCAACCGGATACCATTCAAACCTAACATCACTCGGCGATGGCGTCACTGGTTTTACTGCGGTTTCGTAACTAAAATAACATTGTTTCTCAAACGAGGTACGGGCGTCGGCTGAGATCATACTGTTGATTCAATCCGGTTCAGCAGCACCATTCAGACACTTTATGGAGTTCAGCATGCGTCATTCCTGGTCATTTTCCCTGGCAGCAGCTTTACTGGCCGTATCAGCATTCACTCAGGCTGCGGAACAGAAACCGGTGTTAACCGTCTATACCTATGACTCGTTCGCCGGTGAATGGGGTCCGGGCCCGAAGATCAAACCGGCTTTTGAAGCGGAATGTAATTGCGAACTGAAATGGGTCGCCCTGGAAGATGGTGTCGCCATACTGAACCGGCTGAAGCTGGAAGGCGCACACAGCAAAGCCGACGTTGCACTCGGCATGGATGAAGCCATGCTGGCGGATGCTCATCACAGTCATCTGTTTGTTCCGCATAACACTGATCTGCAAAATTTAACCTTACCCGGTGGCTGGCAGGACAAGACGTTTCTGCCATTCGACTATGGCCATTTCGCCTTTGTTTATGACAGCGACAAACTGAAACAGGTTCCGCAAAGCCTGAAAGAGCTGGTGGAGCGCAACGATCTGAAAATCATTTATGAAGATCCGCGTACCAGTACTCCGGGACAAGGTTTGCTGATGTGGGTAAAACTGGTGTATGGCGATAAAGCCCCTGCCGCATGGGAACAACTGGCGAAAAAAACTGTCACGGTGACCAAAGGCTGGAGCGAAGCCTATGGCATGTTCCTGAAGGGTCAGTCTGATCTGGTGCTCTCATACACCACATCCCCCGCCTATCACCGTCTGGCGGAGAACAAACAGCAATACCGGGCTGCCATGTTCAGCGAAGGTCATCTGCGTCAGGTAGAAGTAGCGGCACAACTTAAGAATGCGCCACAGCCTGAGCTGGCACAGCGTTTTATGCAGTTTATCGTAAGCGAACGCTTCCAGGAGCTGATCCCGGAAGGGAACTGGATGTATCCGGTTACCGGCGTGAAATTGCCGGATGGTTTTAATCAGCATGAAACACCGGCAAAGACACTGCAACTGGACAGCAAACAACTGCCTCAGCGTAAAGCCTGGGTCAAAGAGTGGTTACAGGCAGTCAGCCACTGATGCAACGTCGTTTCTGGTGGTGTCCGGGCGGTCTGGTGGCCGCCCTGATTTTATCGGCCACACTCGGTCCGCTGGCTGCGCTGTTAAGTCAGCCCGGCACAACCACCATTCTGCTCTGGCAGGATAGTTATCTGACGCATGTGGCCTGGTTCAGTCTCAAACAGGCAGCGCTTTCCACGCTGTTCAGTTTGTTGCTGGCGGTTCCGCTGGCACGGGCGCTGTTTCACCGGCAGTTTCCCGGCAAGACCCTGTTATTGCATCTGTTCGGCCTGTCGCAGGTGCTACCCGTCATTATCGCCCTGTTCGGGCTGGTGGCGGTGCACGGAGCGCAGGGATGGATGACGCAGTTAACACAACTCGCCGGTATCACCTTGCCGGATTATCTGTTTGGTCTGTCCGGTATTCTGCTGGCGCATGTGTTTTTTAACATGCCACTCGCAACCCGCTGGCTGGTGCAGGCACTGGAACAGATTCCGGCAAATCACTGGCGACAGACAGCACAACTGGACATGCCGGAATGGAGCCGTTTCCGGTTACTGGAATGGCCGGCCATGCGCCGTCTGTTGCCGGGACTGGCCAGTCTGATTTTCATGCTCTGTTTTACCAGCTTTACGATTGTAATGGCGCTGGGTGGCGGCCCGCAGGCAACCACGCTGGAAGTCGCGATTTATCAGGCGCTGCGCTTTGATTTTGATCTGGCCTCCGCAGGACAACTGGCCTGCTGGCAATTACTGCTCGGCACACTGATCGTCGCCAGTTATGGCTGGCTGAAACCCGCCACCACCAGCTTGTCTGCTGCGGGACAACCCTGCCCCCGTTATCAGCCGCATGCGCTGTTTCCTGATCTGCTCTCGTTATTCCCCGGCTTATGTCTGTTTCTGCCGCCGCTGTTTGCGATTGTCTGGTATGGCCTGCAGGCATTGTTCAATCTGGCATGGCAGCAATCGATGCTGTTACACACCACGCTGCAGTCATTACAGATTGCCGCCAGTGCCGGCATGCTCTCTTTAGGTCTGAGTGTCGGTTTGCTGCTGAGCAGCCGCCATCTGAGCGTACGCTGTCATTCCCCCCGCTCAGGACGATTACTCTCCGGTACGGGTTCCCTGATCCTGCTGATCCCGACATCGGTACTCAGTACCGGCCTGTTTATTCTGCTGCAGGAGAAAGTCGATCTGTTTGCGCATGGCTTCTGGCTGGTCGTGCTGCTGAATGCACTGGCGGCACTGCCCTATACGCTGCGCGCCTTGCAGGAATCGATGCAGGATCTGCTGGTACGCTATGACCGTCTGGCCGACAGCCTGGGGCTGTACGGATTATCGCGCCTGCGCTGGCTGGAGTGGCCGCTGCTCTGTCGCCCTGCAGGCCGGGCGCTGGCTCTGGGCATGATCTTTTCCCTCGGTGATCTGGCTGCCATTGCGATGTTTGGCAGTGATGAATTACAAACGCTGCCGTGGCTGCTGTATCAGCAACTCGGTCATTATCAGATGGAAGCGGCATCAGCAACCGCGCTGGTGTTACTGCTGATCTGCATCACCCTGCTCTGGCTGATAGAATGGCTGGCAAGCCGGAATGAACATCGCGAACCGCCTTCACTACTGGAATAACAATGCTATTGGCTGAGAAGTTGCAAACCCGTCGTCAGGGGCGGTTATTTGAGTTTTCCCTGCAGTTACAACCGGGTGAAATCGGCTTGTTGCTGGGGCGCTCCGGTAGCGGCAAATCGACCCTGCTGGAGATGCTGGCCGGGTTCCTGCCAATCAGTGGCGGTACGCTGTTAGCGGATGGGCAGAATATTGTGATGCTGCCTCCGGCACAGCGTCCGTTTACTATGCTGTTTCAGCAACATAATCTGTTTGAGCATCTGACCGTACGCCAGAATATCGGCCTCGGTCTGCAGCCAAATCTTAAACTTTCGAGGCCGGAGCAACAGGCATTGTTGCAGGCTGCAGAGCGGTTACAGATCGGTGAGCTGCTCGACCGGCTGCCAACATCCCTTTCCGGCGGACAACAGCAACGCGTCGCTCTGGCGCGTTGTCTGGTTCGCCGTAAACCCTATCTGCTGCTGGATGAACCCTTCTCGGCACTGGATCCGGCACTGCGTCAGGAGATGATGCTGGAAGTCCGGCAACTGGCAACAGAGCAGCGTATTGGTGTACTGCTGGTATCACATCAGCCGCAGGAAGCGAAGGATCAGGCTGACTGGCTGAGCTTTGTTGATGACGGTCAGTTGAAATTCACCGCCCCGATGAGTGCGCTGACACAACCGCCAAGCGAGGCATTTGCCGCTTATCTGGGGATGTAGTTGCATATCCGCTTTGACAGATAGCCCCCTTTAATCAAGGGGGCCATGTCGGTTACAGATTCTCTTCCGCAAACGATGCCAGTCGGCTGCGGACCACGCCATTCAGGAAGATATTGGCGCTGCCTTCAAAGTCTTTGAAGCGTTCCACGATATAGGTCAGGCCGGATGTCACCGGGGTCAGATAGTTGGAATCAATCTGCGCCAGGTTACCGGAGCAGACAATTTTGGTTCCTTCACCACAGCGGGTAATGATGGTTTTCAGTTGAGAGGCGGTCAGGTTCTGACACTCATCCAGCAGGACAAAGGTATTCTGGAAGCTGCGGCCACGCATGAAGTTCACCGATTTAAACTGGATGTTGGCCTGTTCCATGATGTATTGCAGCGAAGTTTCACGGCTTTCATCGTGTTTATGCAACACTTCCAGCGTGTCCGTTACCGCAGCCAGCCACGGCAGCATTTTTTCCTCTTCGGTACCGGGCAGGAAGCCGATACTCTCAGCGATTTCCGGCGTATTACGGGTCACGATGATGCGCTCATAAATCCCCCGCTCAATCACCAGCTCCAGTGCCGCCGCCATCGCCAGCAAGGTTTTACCGCACCCCGCCGGGCCGGTCAGGATCACCAGATCCAGTGTGGGATCAAGCAGTGCATCCAGTGCCATGCCCTGATAGATATTCTTCGGATGCACGCCCCAGGCGTGGCGATTCATCATCCGTTCATAACCAATATCCTTGATGAACAACGAACCTTGTTCCCGTTTCTGTACCCGGCCGGCAAAGCTTGCCGCATCATCGATCAGATACTGGTTGATATGTGTTCCCTGCAGCACTGTTTCATCAATCCGGTGAAACACATCGCGGCCGTGCGATTCGGTTTCGCACTGCCCGATTTTATCCCAGAATGCGCCTTCGATTTTCTGGAAACCTTTTGCCAGCAGACGGATATCATCAATCAGCTGGTCAGTGCGGTAATCTTCGACCTTCGACAGCCCGGCACCTTTGGCTTTCAGCCGCATGTTGATGTCTTTCGTCACCAGCACGACCAGACGATCTTTACGTACATTCTGCAGATAAAGCGCCAGATTGATGATGCGGTTATCCGCTTCTTTGTTGGTAAAAACTTCTTCGCCACCGGGTAAATGGTGATCCGCCACAATAGAGATCAACCCGCTACAACCACCACCGGAGGTGTCTTTCAGGCAGATGCCACTGGTAATTTGCTCAGGTGTCGCATCACGAAACAGATCTTCCAGTGTCCGGATCGCCACCCGCGCTTCACGGCTGACGTCTTTCTGACGATCTTTGATGTTGTCGAGTTCTTCGAGTACCGTCATCGGGATGACAATATCGTGTTCCTGAAAGGAGTAGATGGAGAGAGGTTCATGTAACAGCACGTTGGTATCAAGGATGAATAACTTACGTTCATCGCTATCCATAGGCAGCCTCCTTTGGCCTGATGCACCGGATGACAAAATCATGTCAGCTACAACACACTAAATGACTATCTATATATAACTATATGATAAATATTATATTTTTATTAAATAAAATCATTCATTTCTGTGTTCTGTGATACAGCGTTAAATCTGTCATGCAACAGGCCATACATTCAGCCATTTAATCTAACTATTGCGCAGATTGGCCTGGCAAGCAAATGGAGAATGGATGGGAAGCGGGAAACAGGAATAACTGTAATTATGAATTACCAAACTGACTTTTAACTAAATGCATATATTCATGAAATAGTTGCCGGTATAGCTGCTGGTTCTCAGCAATGGGAACAGTGTGGCGGGCAAAATTAAATTGAATCGAGTTGTCGCATAAATCCTGTATCTCATAATATTGTCCGGAATCACACAAGTGACACCACTGCCACTCAAACCTAACGACAGTGGCTTTTGGTCAACGCTGCCAATCCAATGCTCATGGATAACATCCGAATCATTTCACGGAATGAAGCCCGATCATGTTGCCTTCGGTATCCACAACCAGTGAGATAAAACCATACTCGCCAATCGACATTTTATTGCGGTGGATCTGCCCGCCCAGTGCGGCCACCCGGCCTTCTTCCACAGCACAGTCTTCACAGCTGAAATAGACCATCGTACCGCCACAACCAGATGATACACCTTCCATTTTTACCAGCGCCCCGCCGGCACCCCAGCGATCTATCTCTGCCGGAAAACTTAACATCTCACACGGTGTATCCGGTGCCGTTAATACTTCCAGCTGAATCAGAAAGACGGACTCATAAAAAGTTCTGGCTCGTCCGAGATCCTGAACATAGATTTCAAACCAACAGACAGGATTGTTCTTCATCACTCCCCCCCTTAAACAAGGCTGATCGCTGAATAAACATAGTCAGGAATTAGTGTTAGTGCCATTGCCAGCCATTTTTAAAATAAGCAGGTGGAAGCGGGTAAAAGAGGCGAAAAATATGAAACAGCACGGCTCGCGCACCAAATAAAAAAGCCTGCAGAACAAATGCAGGCTTTCAGTCAAAGGAACAACGGATCAGGCATACGCTGGCGCAAACTCGCCCATCTTTTCCAAATCAGGTTTGTTCTGCACCCAGTACGGTGACAGTGAACGCAGACGTTCAATCACCGGCGGCAGTTTTTCCAGCACATAGTCGATCTCTTTCTGCCGGGTATAACGCGACAGCGAGAAGCGCACGCTGCCATGTGCGGCGGTATAAGGAATGCTCATGGCCCGCATCACGTGTGAGGGTTCCAGCGAACCGGAGGTACAGGCGCTACCGCTGGAGGCGGCAATGCCCAGCTGATTCAGCATCAGCAGGATCGCTTCGCCTTCGATATATTCAAAGGCGATATTCAGCGTATTCGGCGTGCGGCTGTCTACATCGCCGGTCACGATGGAACACGGTACTTTTTCCAGTAATCCGGCCTGCAGTTCATCCCGCAGCTCTGCCAGATGCGACATCATCGGCATATGCACTTCCGCCAGTTCACACGCCATACCGAGGCCGACAATCCCGGCCGCATTTTCAGTACCGGCACGACGACCACGCTCCTGATGACCACCGCGCAGCAACGGACGGAACCGGGTGCCGCGTTTGACATACAGCGCGCCCACGCCTTTCGGGGCATGAATTTTGTGACCGGAAAAAGAGAGCATATCGATATCACTGCTCGCCAGATTGATCGGGAATTTCCCGACAGCCTGCACACCGTCGGTGTGGAACAGAATGCCCTTCTCTTTCGCCATGGTCGCCATGGTTTGTACCGGGAAAATTGTGCCGGTTTCATTGTTGGCCCACATCACGCTCACCAGCGCCACATTCTCGCTGAGCAGTGACTGGTAGTGATCCAGATCCAGACGTCCCTGCCCGTCAACCGGCAGACGATGAATAGTGTAGCCACGACGCTCCAGATGTTCACACACTTCCAGAATCGCCGGGTGCTCCACCACCGAAGTGATGATCTCTTTGCGCTCCGGCAACGCTTCCACTGCCGACAGAATGGCGGTGCTGTTGGCTTCGGTGGCACAGGAGGTAAAAATGATTTCGCTGTCGTGCGCGGCGCCCAGTAACGTAGCGACCTGTTCACGGGCACGCTCAATACCTTTGCGCACCGGCTCGCCGAAACCATGAATGGAGGACGGGTTGCCATAATTCTCCGTCATAAACGGCATCATCGCTTCCAGCACCATAGGATCGAGACGGGTGGTCGCATTGTTATCCAGATAGATCGCTTTCATGTTCCGTCTCCTTAAACCAGCGTGGTTTCAGCCTGAGTGATACTGACAACCTGAATGTAACGGCCCATTTTTTCCATCAGGGTCTGCTGGATCCAGGCAATCGTCATGTCGGTCATCATGCAGCCCAGACAGCTGCCTGACAGTGCTACTTCCACTTTGCTTTCCGTCACACTGATCAGGGTGACATCACCGCCATCGGCCTGCAGACGCGGACGCATCTCTTCCAGCACGGCAGCCACGGTGCGCCAGTTTTCATCTTTCTTCGCCAGATCGACATGCGGTGCAACTTTGCTGCGTTCCATGCTGGTGGTCGCGATACGCGCTTCGTTACAAGGCTGGGTTGCCAGCACTTTCTGTAACGCCTGTTCAATCTTTTCATGACAGGCGCCGCAACCGCCGCCGGCTTTGGTGTAGTTGATGACATCCGCAATCGAGGTCAGACCGTTCTCTTTCACGGCTTTGATGATTTTGACTTCATCTACGGCAAAGCATTTACAGATCAGCGCGCCTTCTTCATGGTCGTCATGCCATTCTTCACCACGGAAATTGGCAATCGCGGCTTGCAGGGCTTCCTGCCCCATCACCGAGCAGTGCATTTTTTCCGGCGGCAGACCATCCAGATAGTCGGCGATGTCCATGTTGCTGATCTTCAGGGCATCATCCAGTGTTTTGCCGATCACCATCTCGGTCAGGGCAGAAGAAGACGCAATAGCGCTGCCGCAGCCGAAGGTCTGGAAACCGGCATCTTCGATAATTTCGCTCTCTGCGTTGACCTGCAACATCAGACGTAACGCATCACCGCAGCTGATAGAGCCAACGTCACCGACAGCATTAGCATCGGCAATTACCTTGGCATTGCGTGGATTAAAGAAGTGATCCTTAACCTTTTCTGAATAGTTCCACATGACTCGTCTCCTTTGCGCGTATTTTTAATTCACACTGGCGGTTGATGGGCAATTGGTTGATTGTGCTGCCGGACTGCAACTGCCGCTGCTGCACTTGCAATCGGCAGGCTGCGGCTGAATGTTGAATCCGGGTTGCCCCTGACGTTCTGCCAGTGAGATCTGACAATCTTTTAATAAGGGCCACTGACGGCGATCGGCCAGAAAAACCAGACCACTCTGACGATACAAGACGTCGTCAGGCTGTTGGGTGGCTGTCCAGCCCATATCCACTTTGATCCCGGAGCAGGGATCACCTTTGGCAATCAGACGCAAACCGATACATTCCTGCACCAGTTGTTGCTGCAGACGTTGTAGTTGCGTCAGTGCGCTTTCTTCGATTTGAATCATGGTATTTCTCCCTGTGACCGTGATCACAAAGCTGCAAATGAAGTGCCACATACAAAATCATTATTTTTCAATCAGATGGGTGCAAGTAGGCACAGTTTTGTCTGACAACGCAGCAGGCTTTGTCGGCTTTTGTCGCAGTTAAGACAGGATGTCTGATCCGGACAGAACAGACGACATCTCCGATTGAATGTTACAATTCGGCTTCTTGCCCGGTATGACTGACAAACGGAGAACGTGGTGGCGACATCAGCAACAAAACAGGTAGCGATCATCGGTGGCGGTCCGGCCGGACTCATCGCGGCGGAAGTATTAAGCCAGCACAACATCCGGGTCGATCTGTTTGATGCGATGCCCTCAGTCGGGCGTAAATTTCTGCAGGCCGGTAAAGGCGGTATGAACCTGACCCACTCTGAAGCATTTGAGCCGTTTCTGAATCGTTACCGGCATCGTCAGAACGAAATGCAGCCACTGCTGCAGGCCTTTGGTGCCGAGCAGCTTCGCCAATGGGCGCACGATCTCGGTTTTGAAACCTTTGTCGGCAGTTCCGGCCGGGTGTTTCCGACCGATATGCGTGCCGCGCCCCTGCTGCGGACCTGGTTACAACGTTTACGCGAAGCCGGGGTGAAATTTCATGTGCGTCATCGCTGGACCGGCTGGGATGAGCAGCAACGCCTGGTTCTCTCTGCCCCGGAAGGTGAAACCACCGTGCAGGCCGATGCTGTCTTACTGGCATTAGGCGGCGGCAGCTGGTCACGACTCGGTTCGGATGGTGCCTGGGTGCCGCAGCTACAGCAAAAGGGCATCGCGGTGGCTCCGCTAAAAGCCGCGAATTGTGGTTTTGAGTGTGACTGGTCGGCCGATTTCCGCAGCCGTTTTGCCGGTACCCCGGTAAAAACCGTGGTCGCCAGTCTGACTGACCAAAGCGGCAACCGGACAGAGCGGCAGGGCGAGTTTGTTATCACCGAACGCGGTATCGAAGGCAGTCTGATTTATGTGTTTGCCGCTGAATTGCGGGATCAGCTGGAACAAGCCGGTGACAGCACACTGACACTGGATCTGCTGCCGCATAAAACCGCCGAGCGTATTGAGCAGGAACTGCGTTCCCGTGGTTCAAAGTCTGTTTCCACGCAGCTGAAAAGTAAAATCGGTATTGATGGTGTCAAAGCCGGTCTGTTGCGTGAGTGTCTGTCGAAAGAAACTTTCACCAATGACCGTCTGCTGGCTCAGGCCATCAAACAGTTTCCGCTGCGGGTTCTGCGCACCACACCGATGGATGAAGCCATCAGCACCGCCGGTGGAGTCTGTTTTTCTGCCTTAAATGCGCAGCTGATGCTGCAGAGTTTGCCGGGCGTGTTCTGTGCCGGCGAAATGCTCGACTGGGAGGCGCCGACCGGGGGTTATCTGCTGACCGGCTGTTTTGCCAGCGGCTTTACCGCAGCGCAGGGCATCCTGCAGTGGCTGAGCGCACAGGCGTAAAAACGAGATAAAAAAGCCCGGGTCTCCCCGGGCAAAACGCATTCGGGTGTTGCCACCCAAGATTGCAAAGGACTCTTTTAATTACGCAGACATCGAAGCATGCGAATGACAGTTTTTCGGGCAAACCCGTGAACAGGCGCCGCAGCCGATACAATCGTCCGCATTCGCTACTGTCATGACCATCATCACATCATCCTGATCTTCATCCAGCTCATCTTCATCAACCAGATCAGCTTTATCGACCAGATTAAACACATCGCGTGAACAAACCTTGTAGCAACGGCCACAGCCGATACAGGTATGGGCGTCTACCGCGGTAACGAATTCCGGTGTCCAGGCAGCGCCGCCACGAGTAATACCGGTAATAAATCCACTCATATATCTCTCCTCTGAGCTAAGTTTTTTTGTGTTGTATCGATACTTACTCGTCCCAGCCTGCTTCTTCCAACTGGTTAGCCAGACTGTCGGCTGATGCTGTTTTCTTCTGCTGTTTTTGCGGGATCCGCTGCGGCCACTGGTCCTGTAAGGACTGGATCAGGCTGGTAATGGTTGTGCCCGGTTCAACACGGATAGCCCGGATACCGTGCGCCATTAACTGACGAAACACCGCTTCCCCCACCGCATTGCAATACACCGCAAAACAGCCATCAATCACGTCAATCCGGCTGGTCACTTTGGCCGGCACATGCCCTTCTACCACCTGAAATTCAGCCGCCTGGATCAGTTCATAACCATCCGGTTCCACCCCATACACCAGCAGACTTTCACAGGAGCCAAAATGCTGATTCACCGTCTTCATATCGGAACTGGCAAACGCCACTTTCAGATGGGGAACATGTTCATCACTGACACGTAAATTTCTCTGCAAATGGATCATGCAAATACCTCCTCAGCACCCGATGGTGCCTGTGCAAAAGGTTGTTTCAGGGGAGAGTGATACACAGGACGGCCATGACAGGCTTGTTGCTGGTAATTGGCGATCTCAAACAGATTGTCGCGGATACCGGCGTAACCCTGACGCACACGGCGGAAATCACCGAAACGGTCGAAAATCGGGAAACCAATACGCATCAGCGGCAGTTTCAGTTGCTCAGCCATGACCGCGCCGTGGGAATTCGCCAGCAGCAAATCGCAACCCCGTTCTTCCGCCTGTTGTTGCAGATCTTCCAGATCCCCAATCAATACTTTGTCGACAGGCAGTGCTGCCAGACAAGGCTGATTGACCGGCGCTACGACTGACACCGGCTGCATACCCACGCTTTCGGCAAACGCCAGCCAGGCCACCAGCAGATCAGCCTCGGCACCAATCGCCACACGGGTATCGTTCACCCAGGTGTGGGTATCGATCATGGTGTCAGTCACCTGACCACGCTGCCGATCGATCCATTCCGGCACCTGACGATCAGAAACCTGCTGCAGGGTCTGGATAAAACGATCCATCTCCGCCAGCGTCATCAGATGCGGGAAATACACACTCTCGACACCGCTGCGGGAACTTAACAGTTGTCCGGCACGCTGCATGGAAGGACCAACCACCAGCGTCAGACTGCTCTGGCCTAACTGACGCAGCATATTGACGTCGGAGCCACCCTGACTGACCGAGAGATAATCCTGCTTCACCAGATGACCATCCATGGAGCGGGAAAGATCCGGTACCAGAATTGGCTGCAGACCAAACGCTTCGGCATACTGGCGGATCAGTTCAATATCGCCCGGCGTCAGCATGTGACTGAGTAATAAATTGATGCGTTTTTTACGGATGCTGCGCAGCTTCTGCTCCGGCACCAGTTGCGTGATCAGACTTTCCACCAGTGCGCTGTAACCATTCTCCAGCGAACCGTAGAAATCCGGTGTATTCACCGTGACGATCTCATTACGCTCAAATTTCGGATATTGCCGGCGGAACTCTTTCAGCGCACGGTTCATGTCCGAGCCTTGTGCTTCCGACAGGCCGGAACTCAGCAGCACTACCAGCCGCGGATTACTTTTCTCGCACAGGTGCGCCAGTGCCTGGATGATGTTGTCATCAGAACCCATCACCGTGGTGATCGGATCCATCGCCGTCGATTGCAGCGGGATCGGCTCACTGAAATGCTGAATAAAGAATATTTTTGCGAATGCGCTGCAACCCTGAGCACCGTGGATCAACGGAATGCAGCGTTCAATACCAAGGCTGGCCAGAATTGCACCCAGCGGTTGTCCGCTTTTAATGGGTTGGGTCGCCAGTGGTTTGTGGGTTTTGATAATCTGAGCCATAGGGGGGGTCTCCTGCGTTACTGCCACGGGGCGCGTTGTTTTACCTGCGCCCAGATTGGACTTTCCAGCGAGCGGCAGATCTGACGCGCCAGCTCAACCATGCCGTCATAACCGGCATACGCATGTTCACGTTCCTGATTGATATCAAGGAATGGCAGACGCGCCTTATATGCGGTGAACATGTTGCGGCCACCGGCAATCATCAGATCAGCGCGATACTGGTAAGCGACATCCAGAAGATTGCGGGCGTTACCGTCTTCCAGCATCAGGGCGTTATCCCCCATCAGCTCACGGATACGGGCTTTGTCTTCTTCGGTCGATTTACGCGTGCCACTGGCTACCACTTCCATGCCCAGATCCTGCAATGCCGCCACTACCGACCATGATTTCACGCCACCGGTATACAGCAGTACCCGTTTGCCTTGCAGACGGGCACGGAATGGTGCCAGTTGTGCTTCGGTTTCGGCTTCTTTGCGGGCAATCAGCGCTTTGGTGCGGGTGATCAGATCGGGATCGCCCAGCATCTCTGCAACAGTCAGCAGGGATTTCGAGGTATCGCTCACGCCATAGAAACTGCCTTCAAACCACGGCGTGCCGTATTTGGTTTCCAGTTTGCGCGCCACGTTGATCAGCGCGCGGGAGCAAACCAGCATGTTGAGTTCGGCGCGGTGGATAGTCTGTACTTCGTGGAAACGGGCATCGCCTGACAGCGTGCAGAGAATACGCACACCGAGTTCATCGAACAGTGACTGGACATTCCAGAATTCCCCGGCAATGTTGAATTCGCCAATCAGGGAAATATCATGCCCCTGCTCTGCCGGAACAGAACAGTTTTCAGGCCACGGTGCCGGTTCCGCCGTACCAACCACCTTATCGACCATCACCTCACCGGCAATGCGGTTACCTAAATTTTTACTGCCGTAGAAACCTGCCGCATCCACCGGGATCACCGGTACACCGACTTTGATTTCTGCTGCTTTGCAAATAGCAATTATGTCGTCACCTTCCATTGCCGGCACACAGGTGTTGTAAACAAACACCGCTGCTGGCTGGTAACGTTCAACAATATGTTTTACCGCGTGATAAAGGCGTCGTTCACCGCGCCCCATGATCACATCCTGTTCATTTAAATCAGTGGTAAACCCCATCCGGTAAAGTGCCGGACCTGAACTGCGGGCGCCCCGGTTATCCCATGAACTGCCGGTACAACCGATCGGGCCATGCACCAGATGCGCAACATCTGCGATTGGTAACAGCGTGATCTGTGCACCATCAAAAGCACAACCACCTGCGGTAGCACCGGGTTTCGGCGCACTGCAGCCAGACTTGGCTTTACTGTTATGGCCACAGGCGGGCTCATCCATCAATGCCGCTATTTCGTTGCCTTTCATCGCTCCCTCCTGAAATGTGCGCGAGCTCTCATTTTTGAGTGGTGCAAGGAGCAGTCCAGTTATAACTTATTGATTTAAATGATTTTGTAATTGTCATGTTCGCAACAAACACGACAGAACAGGACGCTATCACCCCTGCTGATTTCACCCCCCAGCCAAATCAGCAAGGGTGATAGCTTTGATACCTGATGCTTATTGCCAGCCCGCTGGTGAATTATTCCAGCTCGGACAATTCATCATTGAAGCGTTTGCCCAGATCATCTTTGCGCCCCAGCGCCTTCGCCAGCCATGGCGGTAACTGCCCCTGCATCAGTTCCTGCAGTGCATCCAGCTGGGTGCTGATGCGGTTATCTTTCTTGATTTTTACCGGATGGATGCCATGACGGATGATACGCGCCGCCGCCGGACCACCAATCGCCTCACAGAACAGCAGATGGCAGCTGTGCAGTAACCGGGCGCGGGTTTCGTTATCTTCCTGAGTGTCATCAGGTACAAAATGACGGATATCAATCAGCTGCGAGCCTTTCTCTGTCACCTGGTAAATGAAGAACAGATGGCAGTTACCGAAATGACCATTCACGGTTAAGCCATCATTGGAAGAAAATGCCACGCGCAGCGCATCCGCTTCCGCTACCGCCGGTTTCGGATCGAGATGCACCGGTAACTGCCCTTGCAGACATTCCAGCAACACCTGCCAGCGGGCATTACTTAAACCCGCCAATTCTGCCGGCGCGGATGCCTGCAGGGCTTCCAGCGTAAGTTTTTCCATCTGAGCAATGCTCAGCGGACCTTGCAGCGCCCCGCTCACCCAGTCGAACAACACGGATTGTCCGACTTCCGGCACTGCCTGTGCTAATGCGATGAGACGCCAGTAAACCTGACTTTCTAACAGAGTTTTCATCACAGCCTCCCGTAACCTGACTGAGTTATTCGCCTGCGCGTTTCAGACGCAATGTGATTGGCAATGAAGGTTTTTCCTGCGGTTCCAGGAAATAAGCTTCGCCATTGTCGAGATCAACCCGGCCACCCCAGTTGTCATCCTGCTCGAATTGCAGTTGTGCTACTTTGGCTTCTAAGTCACGTTTGGCGATGTAGCAGTACAAACCATCGTCGTGCTGACGGAACATAATGTTAGGCATGTGACAACCCTTCCCTTTGCAATCGATTGAATTTCTTATGATTGAAACAAATAAGCCCGGAACTGCAGCAAGTACGGTTCCGGGCTTATGAAGGGGCAAACCAGTTGCCCCTGACTACAGTATCGATTAACGAACCAAATCGAAGTTGTAATCTGTTTTGCCCAGTTCCATGGTTTCGCTGTCAATTTTTTCCATCACGGCGTTAACCAGTGTGGTTAGCATGTACATGGCACCTTCGTAACCGAGGGTAGTCATGCGATGCAGGTGATGACGGTCGAAAATCGGGAAGCCCAGACGGATCAATGGAACTTCAAACGCTTTGCCTTTAGCCAGGGTGTCGCGCTGAATGAATTTGCCGTATGAGTTACCAATCATGAAATCTGGTTTGTTAGTGAACATCAGTGAACGGAAGTGCCACAGATCGTGACCCACGTACACTTCGCTGCCCTGACCGTATGGTGAATCAGCCAGCATTTTCTCAATGGATTTTTTCCATTTCTTGCTGCCGTTATTACACAGGATCACGTTTGGTTCACAGCCCAGTTCGAGCAGGAATTTAACCAGACCTTCGACGAAATCAGGGTCACCGTAGACGCCGAATTTCTTGCCGTGCAACCAGGTGTGAGAGTCGGTGATCATGTCAACCAGACGGCCACGTTCCAGTTCCAGTGAAGCAGGGATCGCTTTACCAGTCAGTGCTGAGACTTTCATCAGGAAGTCATCAGTCCATTCCAGACCCATCGGGATGCTCAGTTCAGTGGCTGGCTGGCCCCATGATTCTTTAACCATTTTCTTAGTTTTCACTAAGTGCCAAGGTTGCAGCATTAGGGTGTCGATGGCGTTAGGCGCATCTTTCATTTCAGCCTGAGTGGTACCACCGGCATACATGCGGTATTGACCATCAGATGGGGTATCCAGCACTTCTGACGGATCAGACAGCATGGAGAATGGCACACCCATTTCGGTCAGCATGCGTTTGATAACGCGGTAGTTACCCAGATAGGTTTCAAAACCGGTAACGATGTTCAGTTTGCCGTTGCTGCCTACTTTGTAGTCAGTTTTGTCAGCAGTGAAGGTATTGCAGAAACCTTCAAACATGTTGTCCCAACCAGTGATATGGCTGCCCACGAAGCTCGGGGTATGTGCATAAGGCACTGGGAAATCTTTCGGTACAAAACCATCTTTTTTGGCGTTGTTAGTGAAGGCCTGCAGGTCGTCACCGATAACTTCCGCCATACAGGTGGTAGAAACCGCGATCATTTCTGGTTTGTAGAGTGCCAGGGCATTCTGCAGACCGTCGTTCATGTTGGCGTGGCCACCAAATACTGCCGCATCTTCAGTCATGGAGTCAGATACGCAAGCAACTGGCTCACGGAAATGACGGTTGAAGTAAGTACGGAAGTAAGCCACACAACCTTGTGAACCATGCACGTAAGGCAATGTTTTCTCGAAACCCAGTGAACACAGAACTGCGCCCAGTGGTTGACAAGCTTTTGCCGGGTCAATGGTTAATGCTTCACGGCTGAAGTTCAGATCTTTGTATTCCTGAGTGGTTGTCCACTCGAATACTTCACGAACTTTCTCATCGCCATGCGCTTCTTCATATTTAGCGTGTTTATCAGCGAACAGATTCTGATATTCATCCTGTTCAAACAGCGGATAACAGGATTTGATGTTCTCTATATTTTGACTCATACAACTCTCCTTCCCGCGCCACTCATCTGTGAACTAACGGGGTAATGGAATCAAATACCGGGGCCATTACGCGCTTTTTTTCCATGGCGCAGTCTGTTTTGACCAGCACGGATTGTTCAGGGTCATATCCATATCACGGGCGAAGATGGCGAAGCCGTCAAAACCATGGTACGGGCCTGAGTAATCCCAGGAGTGCATCTGACGGAATGGGATGCCCATTTTCTGGAAGATGAATTTTTCTTTGATACCAGAACCGATCAGATCAGGTTTCACTGCCTTCACGAATTCTTCGAATTCATAACCAGTCACGTCATCAAACAACAATGTTGCTTCAGGTAATTCTTGCAGAGTACGGTCGTAGTCATCGTTATGCGCGAATTCATAACCGGCACCGACGATTTCCATGCCCAGATCTTCATAAGCACCAATCACGTGACGTGGACGTAAACCACCGACGTACAACATGACTTTTTTGCCTTGCAGACGTGGTTTGTACTTGGCGATAACTGCTGCAGTCTGCGCTTCGTATTTGGCGATAACTTCTTCCGCTTTTTTCTGGATAGTTTCGTCAAACTGAGCTGCGATTTTGCGCAGTGATTCAGCAATTTTGGTCGGGCCGAAGAAGTTGTATTCCATCCATGGGATGTCGTACTTCTCTTCCATATGACGAGAGATGTAGTTCATTGAACGGTAGCAGTGCACCAGGTTCAATTTCACTTTCGGTGTGTTTTCCATTTCAGCCAGGGTGCCGTCACCAGACCACTGAGCGACCACACGCAGACCGATCTCTTCCAGCAGGATACGGGAAGACCATGCATCACCACCGATGTTATAGTCACCGATGATCGCGACGTCGTAAGGTGTACCAGCGAATTCAACTTCATCACGGTTACCCAGGATCCAGTCACGAACTACGTCGTTCGCAATATGGTGACCAAGAGACTGAGACACACCGCGGAAGCCTTCACAACGTACTGGTACGACTGTTTTGCCGGTTTTCACTTTCGCCTGTTTGGCGACAGCTTCAATATCGTCACCGATCAGACCAACAGGACATTCGGACTGGATGGTGATGCCTTTAGACAGCGGGAACAGCATTTCCATTTCATCGATGATTTTCTCCAGCTTTTTGTCGCCGCCGAATACGATGTCTTTTTCCTGGAAATCAGAAGTAAAGTTCATGGTGCCGAAGCTGTTTACACCAGTCAGACCAGTGTAGTAGTTACGACGACCAGCACGGGAATATTGACCACAACCAACAGGACCATGAGACAGATGGATCATGTCCTTGATTGGGCCGAATACTACCCCTTTAGAACCAGCGTAAGCACAACCACGGATGGTCATAACGCCCGGCAGAGACTTACGGTTAGAAGTAATACATTTGCTGGCTTTTTCCAGCGATGGGTCGTTCACGGTTAAATGTTTGGAACGATCCTTACGCGCTTTTTCCGGATAGGCTTCGAGCACTTCCTGAATTAACGCCAGATTCTCTTCGCGAGTTCTGTTAGTCATAGCAGTAATTCCTTGAATGGGCGGACAATCCGGGCTGGCAGCATCCCTGCCAGCCGCCGGGTAGAGACCTTAAGCTGTGGCAGCTTCTTCTGCTGCGGTCTTACCGATGATAGATTCGTCTTCAACATCCATGATGCCGAATTCCATCAGCAGCTCTTCCAGCTCATCCATGGTTACTGGGGTTGGAACCACCAGCAGTTTGTTGTCGACTACTTTACGAGCCAGAGTGCGGTACTCGTTCGCTTGCTTACAAGTCGGGTCGTATTCGATTACAGTCATACGACGGATTTCAGCGCGCTGAACGATGTTGTCACGTGGCACGAAATGGATCATCTGAGTGCCCAGTTTCTCAGCCAGTGCGATGATCAATTCATCTTCACGGTCAGTCTGACGGGAGTTACAGATCAGGCCGCCCAGACGTACAGAACCGGATTTCGCGTATTTCACGATACCTTTGGAGATGTTGTTCGCAGCGTACATTGCCATCATTTCGCCGGAGCAAACGATGTAGATTTCCTGAGCTTTGTTTTCACGGATTGGCATAGCGAAACCGCCACACACTACGTCACCCAGTACGTCGTAGAATACGAAGTCTAAATCTTCTTCGTAAGCGCCTTCTTCTTCCAGGAAGTTGATAGCAGTGATAACACCACGACCTGCACAACCAACTCCTGGCTCTGGACCACCAGACTCAGCACAACGAACTCCGCCGTAACCGATCTGCAGTACATCTTCCAGTTCCAAATCTTCGACAGAGCCCACTTCCGCCGCCATTTCCATGATGGTGTTCTGCGCTTTTGCGTGAAGGATCAAACGGGTAGAATCCGCTTTCGGGTCACAACCGATGATCATCACTTTTTTGCCCATCTCTGCTAATGCAGACACCAGGTTCTGAGTAGTGGTGGATTTACCGATACCACCTTTACCGTAGATTGCACATTGACGAATGGCCATGTCGTTTCTCCTCTGAATGACGTTGACGTATATATAAATGCACGTCACGTACCAATCAGGCCAGATATTGCAACACACTGAAAATAAAGGATTATTTTCAAAATAGTGATTTTTGTCACAGAAACGATCGATACAAACTCATACTTTTTGTATGGAAATGGACAAGGGAATGTCAGCTTTGTGAAGTGGCTCAAACTTATAGGCCAACCTCAAAACCACAACGAGACCCAGCTCAACATTCTCTTTTCTCTCCGCCTCACGGCTCCTCCGGCTAAAAATCCATCAGGGATGAGGCTGATTTAATAGTCGCAGGCAGACTGGATTGACCCCAATCTGTTTTTTTGCCTGAGGACACATAATGAAACGTCTCGCTTTGCCGTTGTTATTCCTGCTATCGCCTGCTGTATCAGCACAGTGGACACTCCAGGGTGTTCCTGTCTTTAAAAAAAACCCGGACGGCATCTTCACCAGCGTCGCAACACTGAAGAAAGGGGCTTATCCGCTGCGTTTTGAAACGGACAATCAGTGCTGGCAGCCGGCCAGCGTACCGAAACTGAACCAGATGCTGTCGCTGCAGCCCTGTGGCTCACAACCCGCTATCGATTGGCATTTATATCGCGACGGTGAATATCAGATAAAAATCGACACCCGCAGCGGCACGCCGACGGTATTACTCAGCGTAAAAGCACCGGCTGTCAGTAACAGTACAAACCTGACACAGACTTGTCCGCAGTCAGATGGCAAGCCGCTTACCGTCGATGTCAGTAAAACGTTTAAGGATGGAGAAACGATCCGGGATTATTACAGCGGCCAGACCGCGACTGTGCAGCAGGGCAAAATTACCCTGCAACCATCAAAGAAAAGCAGCGGCCTGCTGCTGCTTGAACCGGTAAGCACTGCAGAGCAAGCTCCGTTCAACTGGCACAACGCCACCGTTTATTTTGCACTGACCGACCGCTTCGCCAATGGCAACCCGGCAAACGATCACAGCTATGGCCGTAAAAATGATGGTCAGCAGGAAATAGCGACCTTTCACGGCGGTGATCTGGCGGGTCTCACCAGCAAACTCGATTATCTGCAGCAACTCGGCGTCAATGCGTTATGGATCAGCTCACCACTGGAGCAGATCCACGGCTGGATCGGCGGTGGCACTAACGGTGATTTCCCGCATTATGCCTACCACGGTTACTACGCATCAGACTGGACCAGACTTGATGCCAACATGGGTACCGAGCAGGAGCTGCGTACGCTGGTGAACGAAGCGCACAAGCGCGGCATTCGCATTTTGTTTGATGTGGTAATGAATCATGTCGGCTATGCAACATTGGCCGACATGCAGGAATTTCAATTCGGCTCACTCTATCTGAAATCCGATGAACAAAAACAACTGCTCGGTGAACACTGGACCGACTGGAAACCCGGCCAAGGCGAGAATTGGCACAGCTTTAATAACTTCATCAATTTCAGTGCTGGTACCGCGTGGGAAAAATGGTGGGGTAAGAAGTGGATCCGCTCCGGCATCGGCAATTACGACAACCCCGGTTATGACGACCTGACCATGTCACTCGCCTTCCTGCCGGATGTAAAAACCGAATCCACCCAGGCCAGCGGCTTGCCTGAGTTCTACCGTTATAAAAAGGATACCAACGCTAAGGAGATCCCCGGCTATACCCCGCGTGATTACCTCACGCACTGGCTCAGTCAGTGGGTGCGCGACTATGGCATCGATGGTTTCCGCGTTGATACCGCCAAACACGTCGAAAAAGCCGCCTGGGATCAGCTGAAAAAACAGGCTACCGAAGCATTGGCTGCATGGAAAAAAGCCCATCCGCAGGAAGCATTGGATAACGCGCCGTTCTGGATGACCGGTGAAGCATGGGGGCATGGGGTGATGAAAAGTGACTATTTCCAGCATGGTTTTGACAGCATGATCAATTTCGATTTTCAGGATCAGGCGAAACAGGCACTCAGCTGTTATGCCAGCATCGATACCACTTATCAGCAGATGGCAGAAAAACTACAGGACATCAATGTGCTGAGTTATCTCTCGTCACACGACACCCGCCTGTTCTTCCATGACGATGCGAAAAGCGACATAGCAAAACAGAAGCTGGCCGGCAGCCTGTTATTGCTGGCGCCCGGTGCAGTGCAGATCTACTACGGTGATGAAAGTGGCCGTCAGTTTGGTGCTACCGGTTCTGATCCAATACAAGGCACGCGTTCGGATATGAACTGGAATGAGCTGAAAGATGACAAGGCCGCACTACTCACGCACTGGCAGAAAATCAGCCAGTTCCGCGCCCGTCATCCGGCAATCGGGGCCGGTCAGCAAACTACACTGTCAGCCAGCGGCTATTACGCATTTAGTCGTCACTATCAGCAGGATAAGGTGATGGTCGTGTGGACGGGTAATCCTGCGCTCTGATCGCTTTTATCACCTCAATACCCGCATTTCATTTAAAACCAAATACACTTGTTAAACTCATGTTAAATCGGCTACATTAGATTGCTAGCAATTATATTGCGCACAACTAACAATCCCTACATGCAAGGAGATAGTGACATGGCAACTGTAACTCTGGCTGGTAATCCGGTAACTGTTAACGGCGACTTCCCGAAAGCCGGTACAATCGCCAAGCCTTTTTCACTGGTCAACAAAGAACTGGCTGATGTTACCCTGGCCTCTTTCGCTGGCAAACGTAAAGTGCTGAACATTTTCCCAAGCGTCGATACCTCTGTATGTGCTGCTTCCGTTCGCCGCTTCAATGAAGTTGCCGGCAAGCTGGAAAACACCGTAGTGCTGTGTATTTCGGCTGATCTGCCATTTGCTCAGGCACGTTTCTGCGGTGCGGAAGGTCTGGATAACGTGGTCACTTTGTCTACCCTGCGCGGGGCAGAATTCAAACAGGCTTATGGTGTAGAAGTAACGGATGGCGTACTGGCCGGTCTGACTGCACGCACTGTAATTGTTCTGGATGAAACCGATAAAGTGCTGCACGCAGAACTGGTTGATGAGATCACCCACGAACCAGATTACGATGCAGCACTGAAAGTACTGGCTTAAAACCGATAACCTACTGGCACCATGATGCCGTGTCAGTAGGTATATTCTGGCTTGCAGTAAAACTAAAGCGCTTGATGACCACTTCCACTTCCTGACCATCTGTTGGCGCCAGCCCCTGACGTAACCATAAGTTGATATGCAACGGCATAGTCACCTGCGGGATCGCTTTTCTGTAGTTCTTGGGCGCAAATTGCCAGCTGGCAATTTTCTCACTGAGGGCAGGTTCATCACTGCCATTGTCATTGAACATCTGAAAACACACAGCATTACTATTCCAGCTGTAACGCTGCACCGTATCCAATCCGGTTGGTGCTACGGCAAATTCATATGTACTCAGAGGCAGTGTGGATGAGGCCGGATAAACCGTAAAATTCCCGAGTGGTGCCGTCGCATCACCCCATTTGGCCATTTCGATATCAATTTCATTCTGTCCATCCGGACCCTGGTAATGAAACAACCCCAGCACCACATTCGCATCCAGCTGATCAAGCTGGCCGCTGACATGCCATTCGTAATTACCAAAGCCTTTATTGGTCAGCTGATAGACTTCCGCGCTATACCAGGTGCCGTTCAGATACGTGATCTTTAAATGTAACTGGCCGAGTTCATCAACCCACGCGTTGTCTTCACTCCAGTTATTCGGTCCCGGTGCTGCTATGCCGTTTTTCACTGCCCATTGTTCACCAGCAAAAGTCAGCGTTTTAGCTGCCGCCGTTCCCATAAAACACCACACCACCAACAACCATAACCATCCATATCTTTTTTGTCTCTGCATCATGGCCTCCGCCAATTGTTGTGAAATATAAAATTTATTCCGTCATGTGATCACAAGATATTCCGGAAATGAGCCCAGGCATTATCCTTCGTATAATGAAAACGCACTGATACGGATAATCCTTCAATGACTTGTGCCGGCATATGCGCCAGTTTGAGTACCACCTTCAGCGCAGCTTTGTTGTTATCAAACGGGCCAACCAGTTGTACCGGTACTTTCTCCGTTATTTTCGTCGGCTCACAGACGGTGGCAGCAATAGTTTCACCATCAGGCAAAGTCACGGTAGCCTGTTGACCAATACCGGAGAACTGTATCTCTGACGGCGCCAGATAAGCCATCACCACGGGTTGAGAACGGATAGCATAGAGCATCAGCGACTCACCACTCCGGACAGTCATCCCCTGCTGCACCAGCACATCTTTAACTTCACCATCCATGGGCGCCATTAACTGCAATTCTGTTTGTCTGACTTTCAGGAGTTGTAAGCGTAATTTCAGTTCATTCAGATATTGCGCGGCACTACCGCTGATTTTATCCTGATTTAACGCATGTAAATTACGGTTACTTTCCAGAAGCAATAATTCCGCATTAACTCTCAATTGGCTTACATTTGCCCACTGTTCAAGCTGCAGCAGACCATTCTCATTAAAGCCCATATATTTCCGGTATAGATCATTTTTTGCTTTCAGATCTATCTCGGCAACACTTACTTTTTGCTTTAATAAAATTTCTTGTTTACTCCACTCTTCAGACAATGTTTTATCTAAAGACTGAATGTTTTCTTCCAGCTGTTTAATTTCAGCCTCTAATGCCGGTTTCTCCAGAGAAATAAGTAAATCTCCCTGCTTCACATGCTGTCCCTGTTTTATATTTACAGCAGATATAACCGCATCCTGACTTGTCTGAAGAGTTAAAGGATCCGTAGTCAGAATTCCCGGCGATTCCACGATCACTTTATCTTTCGTGATATACCAGACAAAAATGAGTAACGGACTCACTATCAGCAACAAAATCAGATACCAGCGCAAACGAAATGCTATTCGTTTTCCCGCACCATAATTGATTTTCACACCACCATGCTGTGCAGGATTTTTTTGCTTATCGAGATGAAATTTAATATTCATATCAGAAACGTTTTCCTTTTTTCAACACCCACCACGGTGCCATGTTACTTTCTTCATGACTACGCCGGATCTGTTCATTTAATACCGCTATAGCATTCACTATGCGCATAATAAAACCGTATACCGGATAAAGCGGCAGCCATTTCAGATAATGAATATCCTTGCCCGGACATTCGGAAACGGCTATTAAAAATATGGAAAAATGCAGAATGGTAATAAACAGGTAGCATAAATACTGAATAGCAAATCCTGCGAAAACAATCTGCAGCGGATAATTACACAACAACCATGCGGTATACAAAACCACCAGATAAGGCAGTAGAATATTCTGCAATATGCCATACAACACAGTGGAGATATAATTTCTCCAGCCTAATAACCGGGGCGAAATGCCCTGTTTATGTTTTCTGAGATAAAGAAAATAGAGATCACCATCCCAGCGAATTCTCTGCATAAACAGTGACTTAGCCGCAACAGGCACATCCGTATAACCAATGGCATGCGCCGCAAAAGGAATTCTTAAACCAGGATGTCTGGCCATATACTGCTTGATGCGTAGCGTAATATCTAAATCTTCACCCGAATGTGTATCCCAGCCACCTATCTGCCGGATGAATTTCGTACGGAATGCACCAAAAGCACCTGAAATACTATTGATCACATTCCATTCTGCCAGCCCGGTTTTGGCTCCCTGCAACGAAATCATATATTCCATGGCTTGCATACGGGAAACCAGACTGACTTTGTCATTCCTGACCCGTAATGAACCGCCAACAGCAGGCACATTAGGATCGGTAAATTCCTGCACTATTTGGTTGACCATATCATTATCAAAAGAGGTATCAGCATCTAATGCAAAAAACAATTCCCCTTTTGCAATATTCAAAGCCGCATTTGACGATGAAACCCGGCCTCCGCGTTGCCATTTCGGCAAAATAATTAAACTGCGGCGAGTATAACGTGCCACCAGCGCTCTGCTCTCTAACGCAGCCTGATAAGTATGTGTATTAGTACTGGCACCATCAACCACAGCAATAATTTCAATATGACCACGATAGACCTGCTCACACAGTGTCAGAATGGTCTTTTTTATATCCTCACCTTCGCTGTAGCAGGTCAGGCCACAGCTAATTACCGGCGTGTAATGCGGTTTTATTACTGCATGCTGTTTACGCCAGAACCAGCGGCCGATACCGGATAAGACCAGCAAACTCAGCGGTGCATCAAATACCAGAAGCATAGGTAAAAATAAAGCGACCTCAGAGAGATCCGATAACAGGGTATGTTTAAATTGCAGAAAGAAATAACTGATGACCAGCAGCTGATCACTCACGAAGAAAATTCTCCGAGCAACTGCTGAACCCAGATTGCAGCATTATTATCTAATGCCGGATCAGGCAAGGGGCGTAATCTGAAATCAAGTCTCAGATGCGTGGTGATCTGTTCCCGACCCAGAGATGCCAGTTTATTCGTGATTACACTAACATGACTTGCGGGTGTATTAGGTAAAAAGAACAGCAGAATATCATCACGGTAATGACAACAAACATCCGTGATTCTTAATATTGACCGCAAGCGCTGCGTTAACGTGTCAAGACGAGTGATAGCTTCAGCCTCACCCAGCTGATAAATGACCGATGCTAAATCAGCGAAATGCAGAGCCACAACCAGATGGGAGCCCTGATGACGGATCGCGAGTTTATTTTGCCACAGCAGCAGCCAGTAAAAATGCTCTTCCGCGATATAACCACCGATCCACTCCGGAATGAGATTGCGCAATGCGCCATTGCGCATATACATCACGCCATTATCCGTCAGCTTATAGTGCCGGATAGCACGCACTATCAGCTGTTCCGGCGTCTGTTCATGCCCGGCTTCCAGGCATCTGACTTTCACGACACCGTCCGCAAATAACGCGTCACAGCTATGGCAGCGATAGTTTTCCAGCGGTCGATCATAGTCCACACCAATATGCCGCAACTGACTCAGGCAATTAGGACAGGAAAGATGCCCGGAATGTAAAAAATCAATCTGAGCAGCAACATGTCCGCAAGTAAAACAATGCAGGGCCGATTCAGCCGCCACATCAATACTCCCGCACTCCGGGCAGGATTCGACATAATTCAGATGACCACTGTGACAAACAGAACAATACCGGACCCGATCAACCAGTGAATCCCCCACAATTAAGCCTTCCCGCTCCAGAGAATATAGCCAGGGGAACAGTTCATTATCCTGATCGACCCAGAGTGCTGCCAGAGGATAATCATATAGCCGGGAACTTTCCGGATGTGGTTTGACCATCAGGGAACGCCCCTGCCATAACCAGAGATAAGTCAGTAAACGTTCGGTAAGTCCCTTTTCAGGATCTACTTTTAAGATCTGATAACGCTGTTCAAATTGTTCTATTTTGATCAGAAGGTCATCCGGGATATTGCCATCAGACAAATACGCCGACAGCGGACTTTGCTGAACGGTGAAAACCGGAAAAGCAAACCAGTGAGGGTGCTTCCTGATCTGTATTAACAGCTGATCCTGCTGCGCCGAATCATCAGGATTGAGAATGAAGCAAGACGGTTCATCAACGACATCCGGTAATGAAGCGATATGAGACATAGCCGGCAAGCGATTCAGAATAATATTTGACGTCTGACGTCCCAACAGAAAAAACTTCACATTTTCACCCGATATAAAAACGTAGATTTAAAAGGCTATAAAATATATCAATAAAAGTCATTCGGAATACATTAAATATGTGAAATCATGTAAGAAATTGTTGTAATGAATCTAATTTTTATCATTCAATTGATTACCCGATCATGAGGATCAGTCCATGCTCTATCTCTACTCTCCTGAGCAACAGGATCATTACCACCATCTGCTACAGGAAGCCCTGCCTGATTGGTCAATTGCCTGCTGGCCACAAGAGATCAATGCCGAAGCGGTGACACATGTCGTTGCCTGGAAACCACCGGTCAATTTCTTCAGCCGTTTTCCTAATCTGCAGGTGATCTTCACGCTGGGTGCAGGGGTAGATAAGTTTCTGCAGCGGGATGATATCCCGGAACACGTTACTATCATCCGGCTGACCGATGCCGGTATGGCACAGCAGATGACCGAATATGCGCTCTATGGTTTGCTGCATTATCAGCGCCAGATGGATATTTATCGCCGGCAACAGCAGGCCGGAGTCTGGCAACCGCAGCCAACCCGTCTCGCGAAAGATACGCGGGTCACCATTCTGGGATTAGGTCAGCTGGGTATGCAGGTCGCGCAGAATCTGGCACAACTGGGTTATCCCGTCAGTGGCTGGAGCCGGCAACCAAGAAACATAGCGCATGTACGCTGCGTGTATGGTTGTGCGGCACTGGATGCCTTACTGCAGGAAACCGATGTGCTGTTCAGTGTCTTGCCTTCCACCACTGAAACACAGCACCTGCTGAATGCACAGCGCCTGGCATTACTGCCCAGAGATGCCGCGCTGATCAATGCCGGACGCGGTACACTGATTGATCAGGATGCCCTGCTTGATTTACTGAATCAGCAGCATCTGCGTTTTGTTCTGCTGGATGTGTTTGCGGAAGAGCCGTTACCGGCTGCGCATCCATTCTGGCAGCATCCGTCTGTCCTGATCACACCACACGTCGCAGCCGATACCATCCCCGGAGAAGCAGTGACACAAATTGCTGCCAATATGCAGGCACTGGCCAGCGGAAATCCGGTGATGGGTAAAGTCGATCGCCACCGCGGATACTGATTTCAGCAGGACAACAGCATAGAGACCACGGTGAAAATACTTTATATTCCACCGTAGTCTGATTGCACCAATCCCCCGACCCTATTTACCGGAGAAAACAAGATGGAAAATCAATGGGCAATTTGCCACGTTGACAGCTCATTTGACGCTTCATTGCTGGGTAACAGAGGTAGCCAGTGGCATTGGTTTCATAGCCGCGATGACCTGATCGAATATTTACTGAATGAGTATATCTATCTGCTGGCAGATGCCGGCGAGCTGGATGAAGAGCAGGCTGAGAGTGCCCGGGAACGTTTTGAGCTGCTGATAGAACAAAGTCACGATGACACCGTTCTGGCAGAACAGTTAAACGATCTCACCGACAGCCTGCGCCGCATTGTCTGGTTCGGCACACTGGCACAACTGGCAGAAATCGATGACGAATTTGCCAACGCACTGCGCAGCTATTTCTGGTACGACTACGGCGATAACGAAGATGATCCTGAAGCGGCGGTGCCGGAAGAGTTATGGCCTGAATTTGCCGATGTTATTGATGAGTTTCTGATTGAAGGCGAATACTGCTGATATTCCGTCGATAACCATGTTGAGAAACAGCTAAGACGAGCCCGGACTTACTCTTGTCCGGGCTGCAACTTAAGAAGAGATTAACGAATAGCACCGGTGGCCAGATTGACGGTACCATTTTTCCACACAGGAATGTTTGGCAGGAAAGCGCCAACATCGACCGATGCTTTCACCGCATACGGCACTTCCTGCTGCAGTGGATTGCTCAGCAGCGCATTGGCCAGCGACAGTCCATTCATCAGATCAGCCACAGCTTCGATTTCCACATCCTGCTCGCCATGAGCCGGAATAGTCGGCTGGTTCTGGCTGTTACCGGATACAACCTGCTGACCAGACAAGGCCACAGAGTAATTCACACCACGGATCGGCAGTGGGATCGCATTCGGGTTCTGTACATGCAGACCAATCAGAAAACGCATATTCAGCCCCTGCCCCGGCAGCACCTTCACTGAATTAACTGCCACGGTCGGCGTTTCCAGTTTCGGCTGTAATGCGGCACAGCCCGCAAGCGTTAATGCTACTCCGGCCAGCACATATCGGCACCACTTCAACATACCACTACTCCTGTTATTACAACTTTGTTTTGTTTACAACATCAAAGCCTGACTACCACACCCGTCACGCCAGTGCTTTTGCGACCAGCGTTTTCTGTTCATCCGGCAACGGCAAGCTCAGTGCGGCCTGATGGCCTGCATCTGACATTTTACGCCAGGTTTTCTGCAGAATATCGATCAGCTTGGCTTCATCATGCGCCTTGGCAAATTCAGCGAAATAATACTGCAGGAAGACCAGACAGATCACATCTTCCAGTACCTGGCTCTCCTCATCGCTTTTCAGCTTCTCTTTTTTCAGTAATGCCGCCACCCGTTCACACATCGCGGCGTCATAACCTTCCGCCAGTATGATTTCAGTTGCCCGGGCAGCATGGTGTAATTTCAAATCACTGCGCCATTGCAGATACCCTTTACGATCGAGTGAATATTGATCACGGGGTAAGATCCAGCGTTCGATATGCTGGCTGCGGGCTGCCAGCTGTAATGCTTCTGATGCATGCGGACAGAACGCCTGCATCATCCGGCTCATACGGCTGGCATATAATACTTCGCAAGCAACGATTTGACCGTTTTCGTCTGATTCCTGACGCGGATCATGCGCATTAGCCTGATCAAAGGCCGCGATAGTGCGCTTAAACCGTAAATCCGTATTAATTTCAGCAGACATAATAAGCCTCTCATCCAACTATAAGAATCCGGCTAAATAATAACGTATCTTGTTTACTTCACCTATCGCCACATGCGCCCGATGAATTCCGGATGATTACGGGATTTTCGCTGCTATGACGATCGTTTTATGGCATAGTGTTGCGCCATTATTGGTCGTGGCCCTTTTCCAAGGAATACCTGGGGATGAAACGTAAGATCCTTCTGACTGACTGCCCTGATGCTCAGGGTCTGATCGCAAAAATTACTTATATCTGCTACAAGCACCAGCTGAACATTATTAAAAACGACGAGTTCGTGGATCATGTGGAAGGACGTTTCTTCATGCGTACAGAACTCGAAGGACGTTTTAATGACGAGACGCTGCTTGGCGATCTGGATGACGCACTGCCACCGGGATCCAAACGCCGTTTAGTTCCCGCCGGGAAAAAACGTGTCGTGATCATGGTGACCAAAGAGGCACACTGCCTGGGTGACATTCTGATGAAATGTTACGAAGGCGCACTGAACCTCGATGTGGTTGCAGTCATTGGTAACTACAATGTGCTGGCCGACCTGACCGGTAAATTTAATATTCCGTTCCATCACGTCAGCCATGAAGGTCTGAGCCGTGAAGAACATGAAGCCAAAATGCGCGTCATTATTGATGAATATGCACCGGAATATGTCGTGCTGGCTAAATACATGCGCGTACTGACCCCTGGTTTTGTGGCGTCATACCCGTACCGCATCATCAACATCCACCACTCATTCCTGCCAGCCTTTATCGGTGCCCGTCCTTACCAGCAGGCATTTGATCGGGGTGTGAAAATCATCGGCGCTACCGCCCACTTTGTGACGAATGATCTGGATGAAGGTCCGATCATTGAACAAGGCGTGATCAGAGTCGACCACAACTTTTCCGCTGAAGATATGGCGAAAGCCGGTCGTGATGGTGAACGCTCCGTACTGAATCATGCATTAACATCCGTATCAGAAGAGCGTGTTTTTGTTTACGGCAACCGGACTGTCGTCTTCAAATAAAAAACAACGGCGGAGTCAAAAACTCCGCCGTTCTGTTTCTGCAAATCCAGATCAATAAGGCACCGCCACCCCGTTTGCTGACAACTTACCGTTCACCATACGGATCTTCGTTGATATATGCCCAGCCATATCCTGTTCCAGATACCCGTCAGAGAGTAGATCCGGCAACTCATCCGCAACATAAGTAAACTGCTGTGCCAGTGTCTGTGCTATTTCTACCGATAGATCACCTTGCAGCAACGAGCGCATCGACGCCACCTCATGCACCTGCGAAATATCAAATGGCCGGGTCGTCAATTCACCATGAATTTTAACCGGCTGACGATTCAGCTGCAGATTAAAAGGATCCAGGCGAAAATGAACACCACTGCGGGTAATCAGATTAAGTCCGGCTTTCCACTTCGCTACATTGTCTGCATCCAGCCCTGAATTCATCAGTAAAGCCTCAACCCCCTGACGGTTAACACCACCCAGAGCAAATCCGGTTTTAAGCTCACTGAGCTGATAATCATTCTGCGGGCTGCTATAAGAAAGACTCTGAATATCAGAGTGACTATTCACATCAACCACACTAAGCAGGCCATCACGATTTCCCCGGATATCTGCCAGCCAATGCCACCGTTTCAGCTGTAACTGGCGATCCGGCTGACGTAACGCCAGCTGTTCCAGATCCAGTTTTGCCTGAGGCATCAGCCACAGGCCATCATTCAGCGTCAGTTTACTTTCCAGTGTCAGATTAGACAGCTTACCTTGCGCGCTGTTTCTGTCGTCGCGCCATTCCATGCCCTGCCATACCACAGCAAGATCGATCTGTTCTGTGCCGGAGAGCTTTGCCTGTATATTCAGCGGTGCCACCAGCCAGGTCTGTTCATCGCGCAACCAGTTCCATTGCTCCATATTCAGGCCAGCAACAATATCACCGGTGTAGCTGTTAATTTTCCAGTAGATATCGTGAGGAATATTCAGTTTTTCAGGAAGATGCGCAAACGAGCCGCGTTGCATATTGATACGGGCTTTCCCCTGAATAAATCCGGGGAAAATCGAGTGCTGCAATTCGACATACAACTCAAGGGTACCCTGTTGCTGTAACCAGTTCCGGAGCTGATTATCGCCGTTCAGAGAGGGGGAAAGAGTGAGTAACTGTGCGGGTTCGGCAATTAGCAGATGCAGCTCTGCTTTGCGTGTAAAAAGCGTCTTTTCCTGATCAAACCAGCTGGTCGCAATACCCGGCGTCTTACCGGCACTCACCAGCCAATCAGCGAGCCGGCGATCAACCTGATATCCCGTAAACCAGGTCATTGCCAGCAGTAATAACAGAGCACCGCTAACTGGCAGTAACATCCATTTGATGTATTTATGCATGAGCACTTCCTTTATGATGCAGAGCCAGACAACTCTTGCCCGGAAGCACCATAAAGGAGTGATATTACAAAGCTATGACACTGATACTAAAGTCTGAAAGCTATTCACTCTGAGTTCCGAGTTCTTTCAACGGAATGACTTTACCATTAGCGGTGAGTTCCCCGCCGCGTAACTGCATATTACTGCTCAGGCCGGTACTGTCTGTCTTGATAAATCCCTGCTGCTGGTATGCCGCCAACTGCTGTTGCATCTCAGCCGGCAAGGCAAGCACGGCCTTCGATTCAGCCGCAATAGTTAAATCGCCCTGCAGCATATATCTGAGCGGATTTGGCGTATCAGCTGCGCTGGCCCGCATCAGCTGTTCTACTTCAAATGGCAGTGACTCCAGTTTACCGCTTGCGGTGACCGCCGCGTTATTGAGCTTCATACTGCTCGGCACAAGTTCAAGCCGTATCGTTTTTGTCGTGATCTTATTGAGACTTGCCATTATTTTACTAAAATCAGGGGTTTCGGCCTGAGCCAGCAGAGCAATCTCTTCCATGCCCTGCTTGTTCAATCCGGAAAAATTCAGCCCCAGGGAAAAGTCATCAATATTGAAGTGTTCCTGCTGCGAATCAAGATAAAGCCTGGACAGCGAAATCCGCTGTTTCATGTTCAGCGTGGCGCCAGTTTCGGAAGCTGATTCATCCATAACGGTATCAATCCGTAACTGTCCCATTTCTGCTTTACCGTCAGCACCAGAAGAACGCATTCCATTCAGCTGTATATGCCCCTCCGGCGAAAACCATATGCCGGAAAAATTACGTAACAATGCAACGCCATCCAGCGGCATGATCTCCAGCTCACTCTGTGGCTGCTTACTGGTGGCAGTTACGCCCTCCCATGCATAATTGAGCTCCAGCTCTTCACGCATGTCGCCATCCAGCGATACTTCGGCCGCCCCCACATTTACGCTTTGTTCCGGCTGAGTGACAGACCAGCGTTCCATACTCAGCTGCAGATTAAAATCCTGGTTATAGGCTTTGTATATCCAGGTCATCGAGATAGGCAATGAAACCGGAACGGCCTTCCGTTGCACTAATTCACTTGCTGTACCGCGGGTCATATCCAGTGTGGCTTCACCTTTTACGATGAAAGGAAACATGCTGTTGGATACATTAATGAACAGATCCAGAGGTTTCTGTTTTTCTTCTGGCAGTGGCTCGGCCATCTGTTCCTGTACCCGCTGCAAAGATTCAGGATCGCCGCTATCCACCGGCCCGGCTTTCAGATTTTCCTGCATCTGCTTATTGAGAACGACCAGATGCAATACGCCACCACGGGAAAACGGGAGCGATGATTTCGGATACCAGCTGGCACGCATAACATTACTGCGGTTGATGTGTTCAACACCGGCCTGAACATATTCATCCAGTTTTTGTGCGGTATACCAGCTGGACGCAGCCGCCGCTACACATCCGGCGACAGCCACCCCCACAACGGTAAATATAATTTTTGAACTCATGAAGTGATCCCTCTTTTTATTTTTTCCATGATCCCAGTCTCTCTCACAGCCCCGCAAATATCACAGCAGCGGACTAAATAAATAGAAAACATTTTCCAGCATACGCTGTACCCATGATCGCTCACGCCACTCCGTCAGACGCAGCCGTTTTCCTTGTTGAATATAATCTTGTTGCAGCCCTTTTAGCATAGTTGCAAATGAGTAATCATCTATCAATAAAGTTGCTTCGAAATTGAGCCACAGGCTACGACGATCGAGATTAACGGTGCCAATCAGAGCTATCTCATCATCTACCAGCACACTCTTGGTATGCAATAACCCTTTGCGAAAACGGTATATTTCCACACCCGCTGCGAGTAATTCCTCCAGAAATGCATTACAGGCAAAACTGACCATACGGGAATCATTGCGCTCGGGAATAATCAGCTGCACTAAAACACCGCGGGCCGCAGCAGACTGCAATGCAGCTACCAGCGGATCATCCGGTACAAAATACGGCGTGGTCAGAACCAGACTGTGTTCAGCCTGATAGATCGCCTGCAGCAGGATCTGCTGAATACAATCCCCGCCGACAAAAGGACCCGACGGTATCAGCTGCACATGATGCCCGTTCTCAACCCGGTATTCAGGTTCATGCGGCCGGGCATCCAGCAACCTTTCGCCGGTTTCCATTTCCCAGTCACGCACAAACAGAGACCACATAACAGAAACCACGGGGCCCATCACCCGCACCATGACATCGATCCACTGACCGACCCCGCTGGACTGTTTAAACAGCTCCGGATCCACCAGATTCATGGAACCGGTATAAGCAATCCGTTCATCGATAATCACCAGTTTGCGGTGCATGCGCAGATCCTGACGATGCAGTGGCATCCGCCATGTTTTCACTGGCAATACTTCCACCATCCTGACGCCAGCATCACGCAAACGCCGCGGCCAGTGGGTATCGAAAAATTCGGCACTCCCTACTGAATCCAGCAAAACCCGGCAATCCACACCGCGTCGTACCGCCAGGATCAGAGCCTCAGCCACCGCATCAGCGCGTCCCCCTTCCTGCCAGATATAGAATTCCAGATAACAGGAGATCGTTGCCTGATGAATATCCTCTATCAGCTGATCCAGTATCGTTTCAGGTTCGGAAAGTAATGTGACACTATTGCCGCCAAGCAGAGGCATGCCAAGCCGGGACTGAATCAACGCAACCAGGGGATTAGCTTTAGGCGACGGAGTGACCGGCTGATGCGGAAAACCGGCAACCAGATTCTGCAGCCAGCTGATATAAGGGCGGTACATGGCCTGAGCCAGTTTAGCCCTGCGCCGGCCCAGGCGTATTTCCCCCAGGATCAGGTATGCGGAGACCCCCACTACCGGTATCGCGAGAATGAGTGCCAGCCAGGCCAGCGAGACACCGATCGGACGTCGTTTCATGATGACCCGGAGCACGACACCGACGACCAGCAAGGCATAAAAACCAAACACCAGAAAACCGAATAAGTTATACAACACATCCAGCAAGGTCATCTGTGGCCGCATTTAGTTATCCTTATATTTCCAGCTCTGGTATGACGCACAACGAATGCTATGATGAGCCCGCACTTAAGTTATTTGATAAGGCGATATCATGTTGCATGCTCTTCTTTTGACTCTGTCCTTCAGCAGCCAGACCGGTGGCCCTATCGACATTACAGAACAAGAACTCACCCGGTATGTAAATCAAAAAGCTAAATATGAACAGCAATATGGCCTGCCAGGCCTGTTTGATGTCGACGTCAATATCGACACCATGCAAGTTCGTCTTGGCCGGCAAAAAGCCGGGATGGCCCAGGTGCAGGGTAATGGCCGCTTTACTCTTAGTTTACCCGGTAAACCGGCAGTCGATGGAACTATACGTGCCGATTTTGAGGCAAAGCCACGATATCATTTACAAAATGGTGCTATCTATCTCGACAATTTCACACTGACCAGCTATGAAATTAAACCAGCAGAAGTTCAGCAGCAGTTTGCCCCTCTTGTTGGTTATCTGGTGCAGGGATTACAGAACCGGTTAGAGCAACAGCCAGCTTATCAGCTTAATACTCAGGATAAGGAACAGCTCTGGCTGAAGCAGCATGTTACCCGCTTTGAACTTCTGCCCGGCAAATTGCGGCTTCATACCGATAACGCAGGATCAGTTGAATGAATCCACCTCACCACCCGGTGACACCGTTTTTTCTGCTCTGGCTGGTCTTGTCTGCTTTACTGCTGGCAGGCTGTCAGAGCCAGATATCCGAACCACATTACTCATCCGGACTGAGCGACCCGACCTACGCGCGCTCAGCACTGTATGAGCAATATCAGGAATGGAAAGGTGTTCCCTACCGGGATGGCGGGGAAAGTCGCAGGGGGGTTGATTGTTCTGGTTTTGTGCAGCTCACATTTCGTGAACAGTTCGCCATGCAACTGCCACGGGATACCGGCAGTCAGGCACAGCTCGGACGTTCCATTTCCACCCGTCAGCTGCGCCCCGGTGATCTGGTATTTTTTAATATCGGGAAACGAACCCGCCATGTCGGGGTAATGGTGGAAAAAAATAAATTCCTGCATGCATCAACCAGCAAAGGGGTGATGATTTCCGATCTGAACCAGCCGTACTGGCAACGCTATTACTGGCAGGCACGTCGTCTGGCTCAATAACCAAATTGACATATCAGAGATAGAAAACACAGATAAAAAAAGAGCCGCTTCATCAGCGGCTCTATTATTTTGGGCTTATCGTTTTTGTTTAACTGGTTTTTATTAACCAATAAACACACGAGCGTTACGGAACATACGCAGCCATGGGCTGTTCTCTGCCCACTCGTCCGGGTGCCATGAGTTCGCAACGGTACGCATTACACGTTCCGGATGCGGCATCATGATAGTCACGCGGCCATCTGTGGTAGTCAGACCGGTAATACCCGCTGGTGAACCATTCGGGTTCAACGGATAACGTTCGGTCGCCACACCGTAGTGATCGACAAACTTCACAGCAACGGTACCACTGTTCTGCAGCGCAGACAGATGATCCGCATCGCGCAGTTCAACACGACCTTCACCATGAGAAACAGCGATCGGCATACGTGAACCGGCCATACCCTGGAAGAATACCGAAGGTGAAGGCTGTACTTCCACCAAGCTGAAACGCGCTTCAAAACGCTCGGATTCGTTACGTACAAAACGCGGCCACAGCTCTGCGCCCGGGATCAGATCATGCAGATTAGACATCATCTGACAACCGTTACAGATCCCCAGAGCAAAGGTGTCATTGCGATGGAAGAAGCTCTGGAACGCATCACGTGCGCGGCTGTTGAACAGTACAGACTTCGCCCAGCCTTCACCCGCACCCAGTACGTCACCGTAAGAGAAACCACCGCAGGCAGCCAGACCCTGGAATTCAGCCAGATCCAGACGACCTTCCAGAATGTCACTCATGTGCACGTCAATCGCACTGAAACCGGCACGGTCAAATGCCGCCGCCATTTCGCTTTGCGAGTTCACGCCCTGCTCACGCAGAATAGCGACTTTCGGATAAGCACGTTTCGCGATAAACGGTGCAGCCACATCCTGATTCAGATCGAAGCTCAGTTTCACGTTCAGACCCGGATCATTCACATCCAGTTTTGCCTGATGTTCACTGTCAGCACAGGCCGGGTTATCACGCATGCGTTGCATCAGATGTGTGGTTTCCGCCCAGATCTTACGGAAGTGAACACGCGGTTCAGACATCACGATTTGATCATTGCGGACAAAGCACAATGTGTCTTTCTGGTTCAGCGTACCGATCACGAAAGAGTTTGCCGCCAGACCATGGCCAGCCAGCGTATTCAGCACGGCCTCTTTGTCTGCACGGGTAACCTGAATAACCGCACCCAGCTCTTCGTTAAACAGCACCGCCAAATCATCAGAAGCTAACTGATCCAGTTGCACGCTGATACCGGTTTTACCGGCAAACGCCATCTCAGCCAGGGTCACAAACAGACCACCGTCAGAACGGTCGTGGTAAGCCAGCAGTTTGCGTTCAGCAACCAGTGTCTGCATCGCATTGAAGAAGCCTTTCAGCTGGGAAGGACAATCCACATCCGGCGCTTTGTCACCCAGTTGCTTGTAAACCTGAGCCAGACAGGAAGCACCCAGACGGTTTTTACCGTTACCCAGATCGATAAAGATCAGGTCGGTTTCACCTTTGTCAGTACGCAGTTGTGGTGTCACGGTATTACGCACGTCATCCACACGGGCAAACGCAGTAATGATCAGTGACAGTGGTGCAATCACCTCTCTCTGCTCATTACCCTGCTGCCAGCGGGTCTTCATCGACATAGAATCTTTACCCACCGGGATGGTCAGTTCCAGCTCAGGACACAGTTCTTCACCCACCGCTTTTACTGCGGCATACAAACCGGCATCTTCACCCGGATGACCCGCAGCAGCCATCCAGTTAGCGGACAGCTTAACGCGTTTCAGTTCACCAATTTGTGCAGCAGCAATGTTGGTCAGGGACTCGGCAACCGCCATACGGCCAGAAGCGGCATGATCCAGCAACGCCAGCGGAGAACGCTCACCCATTGACATCGCTTCACCGGCATAGGTGTCGTAGGACGCAGCAGTCACCGCACAATCCGCTACCGGGATCTGCCAAGGGCCAACCATCTGATCACGGGTTACCAGACCGGTTACGGTACGGTCACCAATGGTGATCAGGAAAGTTTTTTCCGCCACTGTCGGCAGACGCAGAATACGTTCAGCCGCATCCTGTACAGTCACACCGGAAAGATCCAGTGCTTTGCCCTGTGCCTGCTTAGTAGTCACATCGCGATGCATTTTAGGGGCTTTGCCCAGCAATACATCCAGTGGCATATCAATCGGGTTGTTGTCGAAATGACTGTCGTGCAATGTCAGATGCTGTGCTTCGGTTGCTTCACCAATCACCGCATACTGTGCACGTTCACGACGGCACAACTCTTCAAACAACGGCAGCTGATCAGCCGCGACAGCCAGAACATAACGTTCCTGCGATTCGTTACACCAGATCTCCAGTGGCGTCATGCCCGGTTCATCATTCGGGATCGCGCGCAGTGAGAAGTTACCACCACGGCCACCGTCATTAACCAGTTCCGGCATCGCATTAGACAAACCACCGGCGCCCACGTCATGGATAAACAGGATCGGGTTGTGTTCACCCATCTGCCAGCAGCGATCGATCACTTCCTGACAACGGCGTTCCATTTCCGGGTTTTCACGTTGTACCGAAGCGAAATCCAGATCTTCAGCAGACTGACCGGAAGTCATAGAGGACGCAGCACCGCCACCCAGACCAATGTTCATCGCCGGGCCGCCCAGTACAACCAGTTTAGCACCGACAGAAATTTCGCCTTTCTGCACGTGCTCGCCACGAATGTTACCTAAACCACCAGCCAGCATGATTGGCTTGTGATAGCCACGGATTTCGTCACCGTTATGGCTTGGTACTTTTTCTTCATAGGTACGGAAGTAACCCAGAATGTTCGGACGACCGAATTCGTTATTGAATGCCGCACTGCCCAGCGGGCCATCAATCATGATGTCCAGTGCGCTGACGATACGACTTGGCTTGCCGAAATCCGTTTCCCATGGCTGATGATGACCCGGGATCTGCAGGTTAGATACGGTAAAACCACTCAGACCCGCTTTTGGCTTGGAACCACGACCAGTTGCGCCTTCATCACGGATTTCACCACCGGAACCGGTAGCAGCACCCGGGAACGGAGAAATTGCGGTTGGATGGTTATGCGTTTCCACTTTCATCAGGATGTGGATCGGTTCCTGATGATATTGATATTCGCCGGTTTCCGGGCTCGGGAAGAAACGACCCGCTTCGCTGCCTTCCATCACAGCAGCGTTATCTTTGTATGCAGACAACACATAGTCACTGTGTTTTTCGTTGGTATTTTTGATCATTTTAAACAGGGATTTCGCCTGTTTCTGACCATCAATCGTCCAGTCCGCATTAAAAATCTTATGACGGCAGTGCTCAGAATTAGCCTGCGCGAACATATACAACTCGATATCGTTCGGGTTACGACCAAGTTTTTTGAAGCTTTCCAGCAGATAGTCAATTTCATCTTCTGCCAGTGCCAGACCCAGTTCAACGTTGGCTTTCACCAGCGCATCACGACCACCAGCCAGTACATCAACAGTAGTCAGTTGACGAGGTTCATGATGTGCAAACAGTGCAGTTGCCGCATCCAGCTCAGCAAACACAGTTTCCATCATCCGGTCATGCAACAGTGCAGCGATAGTTTGTTGCTGTTCTGCAGTCAATGCATCCGCTGTCACGTAGTAGGCGATACCACGTTCCAGACGGTTGATTTGCTTCAGGCCGCAGTTATGCGCAATGTTTGTTGCTTTGGATGACCAGGGGGAGATAGTGCCAGGGCGGGGAGTAACCAGAACTAACAGTCCCGTCGGGGTATGCTCAGCGATGGTCGGGCCATACGTCAGCAATTTTTCCAGTATTACCCGTTCCGCCTCCGCGAGGGGGGCCGAGACATCGGCAAAGTGCATATATTCAGCATAGACATCATGCACAGGTAAGGATTTTTCAGCAAATGCATCCTTCAATTTGCTGATACGAAACTCGGATAGCGCAGGCGCACCTCGTAAGATTTCCATGTTGCCAGTTCTCTCACTAAGTAATAGAGGGGGGAAATTGCAGTGTGCGTATTATAGGAAGGCGGGTGGGTTTCTGTCGACCGAAAAGCAGCGTTCTGTCACGGAACAACGCGATTAAATGTCAGATCGCCTCTTAAACGATGTAACAACCTGCGCTTTTCTCTTTTCATTCACATATTGGATGTGATATCACTAATCAAATAACAACTAGACAACAAGAAAGAGGGGGGAAGCCCTATGTTAACCAGACGAAGAATTCGTTTACGTAAGACACCAGCGCTGCACTGTGGCGTGAGACGCCTTGTGGCCCGTATCGCCCGCCACCGCAAGAACCTGCATCGCCATCGTTCTTTTTTTCTGATCAGTGAACAACTCTGAATCCAGCCAGTGCCGTTTGTCAGTAAAACAAACGGCATAGTCAGATAAAGCCATCACTCTTTAACCGGTAATACCGCACCAGCAGGATCCTGCAGCAAAGCAACCAACTCATCTTCACCCCAGACTGGTACCCCCAGTTGCTGTGCCTTTTCCAGTTTGGAACCCGCAGCTTCGCCGGCGATAACCAAATCGGTTTTTGCCGATACAGAACCCGCTACTTTAGCTCCCAGCGCCTGCAAAGCCTGTTTGGCTGCATCACGGTTTAATTGTGACAACGTACCGGTTAATACCAGCGTTTTACCGTTAAGCGGTAGTGCATCCACAGCCACTCTGGCTACCGGCTGCCAGCTGATACCCGCCCCGCCTTCACTGACCGGCGCAAGTAACCGCTGGATCACTTCCAGATTATGTTCCTGCCGGAAGAAGTAATAGATATGTTTCGCCATGACTTCACCAACATCAGAAACCTTCAGCAAGGTTTCAACAGATGCATCCTGCAATGTCGGAAGATCAGAAAAATGCTGCGCCAAAGTCTGAGCAGTGGTTTCACCAATTTCACGGATCCCCAGAGCAAACAGAAAACGGGCAAATGTGGTTTCACGTGCGCTCTGCAATGCGTTCAGCAACTTATCCGCTGACTTCTCCCCCATCCGCTCCAGACCCAGCAACTGAGCCTTAGTCAGAGCAAACAGATCTGCAGGCGTGTGCACCAGTTCATGATCAACCAGTTGCTCGATCAGCTTGTCGCCAATGCCGTCAATATCCATTGCCCGGCGGGAAACGAAATGCTTCAGCGCCTCTTTACGCTGTGCCGCACAATATAAACCACCGGAACAACGGGCTACCGCCTCTCCCGGTAAACGTTCCACCTGTGAATCACATACCGGGCAACGTTCAGGAAAATCAATATCCCGGCAAGAGGCATCGCGTCGATCCAGCACCACATTAACGATTTGCGGGATAACATCCCCGGCGCGACGCACGATAACCCAGTCTCCGATTTTCACTCCCAGCCGCGCAATTTCATCCGCGTTATGCAAAGTTGCGTTGGATACTGTCACACCACCAACCTGCACCGGCTCTAACCGTGCCACAGGGGTGATCGCACCGGTACGGCCAACCTGAAATTCAACATCATTCAGACGGGTCAGCTCTTCCTGCGCCGGGAATTTATGTGCGACCGCCCAGCGGGGAGCACGGGAAACAAACCCCAGCATCTGTTGTTGTGCAATGGCATCAACCTTGAACACAACACCATCAATTTCAAATGGCAGAGCATCCCGTTTCGCCAAGATGTCATCGTGATAAGCCTGACAACCTTCCATGCCAACGACCTGACGGATTTCATCACACACCGGCAGACCGAATTGTCTCAGATATTGCATGCGGGCATAGTGCGAATCAGGGAGTTCAGTCACCTCATCTACCACACCAATACCATAGGCATAAAAAGCCAGCGGGCGCTGCGCAGTAATCGCAGGGTCCAGCTGACGCAGGCTGCCCGCCGCAGCGTTACGCGGGTTAGCAAACACTTTATCGCCCCGTAGCAGTGCCTGCTCATTCCAGCGCTCAAAGCCAGCCTTCGGCATAAACACTTCGCCACGCACCTCAATACGTGCCGGGATATTATCCCCGCTCAGCCGCAGAGGAATAACCCGGATGGTACGGACATTCCGGGTAATATCTTCGCCGGTGACACCATCACCCCGTGTTGCAGCACGTACCAGCTCACCCTGTTCATACAGAATACTTACAGCTAAGCCATCCAGTTTTGGTTCACAGCAGAATGTAATCGCGTCATTGCTGAATAACCGTTCCTGTACCCGGCGTCCGAATGCTGCCAGATCTTCCACATTGAATACGTTATCCAGTGACAACATCGGTTGTTCATGGTGAACCGATCCAAAGGAAGTCAGAGCAACGCCACCGACTCTCTGCGTTGGTGAATTTACATCCAGCCACTGCGGATTAGCTGCTTCGAGCTCCCGCAGCTCATTCATCAGCCGATCATATTCCGCATCCGGTACAGATGGCTCATCGTGCAGGTAATATTCGGTGTTATAGCGCTCAAGTAACTGTTGCAGCGCATGCATACGTGACTGGATTTCATTCATACTGGTTCGTCTCAAATTCACAGACAACTTAAATTCACAGAAAAAAAATGCGGCCAAAGCCGCACTCAGATATAAATCAGTTAGTTATCTTATTGATGATCGTAAGCTTTCAGCTCATCACGGCACTGTGTCAGATAATATTCGCTCAGTGGCTGATGAGAAGTATCCAGCAGAATACCGTCAACTTCACTGGCTAACTTGTCAGCCGCTTTCAGCATCAGATCAAAATGCGCCAGAGCACGCCCGGTGGCAGGTAATTGCATAAACAGAGAAATACCTGGTGTCATCATCCGATCCATTTTGCTCGGCTCAAACGTACCGGGTTTAACCATATTGATCAGACTGAACAACACTTCGCCCTGTCCATCCATTTCCAGATGGCGGTGATAAATATCCATATCACCAAAACGGAAACCCAGAATACGCAAAGCGTGTTTTAAATCACGGCCATAAATATAAGAACCATCACGGGCAGCGATATTGATGACATACACATCTTTCCAATTCCCTTTGACTGATTCCGGCTGTGCGTTTTCAAACGATTCCTGCTGTGACTCAGCAGATATTGCATCCTGTTCCGGTAATACATCGTCTTCATCGCCGGCAGAGAATTGCGGTACAGAAGAGATGACGGGGTCGTTATCCCGCACCGGAGAACCATTACGAGGTACAACCCGGACTTTTCCAATGCCATCGGAATCAAATCCATCGACATCCCGTGACTCAGTGTTCCGTTTTGCTGCTACTGCTTTCGGGGCTGCATTCTTTTGTTGCGCCCGTTTGTTACGTTGATTTGTCCACAAGCCATGAAGCACCAGTGCCGCAATTGCCAGTGCACCCACAATAACCAGTACTATTCGCAAATCCTGCATTTGTCGTTGCTCTATTATGTAATTGGTTGTCGAACTTCCCTTTATCAGTGCCGGTGCCCGCAACTGCAATTTCCCGCAATCCGGTAAACTCACCATCGTGTCAAACACACTGATAAGAAACCATGTCAATCAATCCTGAAAAATCGGTCTGAGACGGATTGAGCTGTTTTCTCTGGCCTGTTCAATTATAACTCAGTTGTTATAAACGATAAGTACTTGTTCCTGATTCACATTATCCGTTTTGCAATGCTGGCTGACAACGCTTATTCACAGATAATCGCGTATTTCAATAAAATCTGTTATCTCTGACTCTATCAAAGTAACAGGCTATCTGTAATAGTCGCAATCAGTATCACCGCAGGGAAAATAATAATGGTAAATATTCAACCTCTCAGTGCTTTCGGATATCTGCTCCGGGGACTGCATCTGATGACCCAGCCCGGAATACGGCGTTATGTATGGTTTCCCTTATTAATCAATATATTACTTTTTTCTATCGGCTTTTATTTGCTGTTCCAGCGTTTTGATATTGCAATGAATGCCTTAACTGCCTGGCTACCTGACTGGCTCGACTGGCTTACATTTCTGCTCTGGCCACTTGCAGTATTAATTATTTTATTCACGTTCAGCTTTATATTCGGCATGGTGACTAACTGGCTCGCGGCCCCTTTTAACGGCATGCTGGCCTCCCGGGTAGAGCAATATCTGGTATCTGATCTCCACCGGGTCGATGAACGTCCGTTGTGGCAAGAGATCCATCATGCATTTCGTCGTGAATGGCAGAAACTCAAATACTGGCTTCCCCGAATGCTGCTTTGTGCCATTCTGTTTTTCATTCCGGTTGCCGGACAGTTTCTTGCACCGTGGATATGGCTGTTGTTTTCAGCCTGGATGATGGCCATTCAGTACTGCGACTACCCTTACGATAACCATCAGGTTGCATTTCCTGATATGCGCCGGCAGCTCACCCGGCACCGCTGGCGGAATCTCTCGTTCGGTGGTCTGGTCATGTTGCTGGGTTCTGTTCCGCTGCTGAATTTATTCCTGATGCCCATGGCTATTTGTGCCAGCGCCGCCATGTGGGTTGATGATCAGAAAGAAAAGTAAATACGGGATACAAAAGACAAACGGGGGACATCAGGTCCCCCGTTTTTATTGTATTGAACAGTCGTTAACTATGACCAACCAGACTGGTGATAACCGCAGAATTGGCCATTCTGGCATCATCCTCAAACTGATATATGTCATCACGGAACTGTAGCTGACCCTGCTTATCCACCCAGCTGCGCCAATATACGGTATATACCGGTACCGGAGCCGTTATTGACAGCCATTTGGTTGTATCCTCTTTAAGCATCTGATCCAGCTTGTTGATGTTCCATTTTGAATCTTTGAGCAGCAGGCGGGCAAAATCATCCGCTTCCTCTACCCTTACACAGCCTGAACTAAGCGCTCTTAAATTACGCTTAAAATAGGCGGGTGATGAAGTTGAGTGTAAATAAATAGCATCGTTATTCGGCAGATAAAACTTATACCGGCCCAGGGCATTGTGATCACCCGGCTTCTGGCGCAGCCGATAAGGGAAATTCTCTTCCGTTCCATCCCATACCATCGCAGCCGGATCAACCGTCATGCCTTGTGAATCCACCAGTTCAAACTGTCCTTTATCCAGAAAGTGTTTGTCTTTTGCCAGCTTAGGCACCAAATCCTTCTGCAGAATACTGGCCGGAACATGCCAGGCAGGATTAACAACTATGCTCGATATTTCACTGGATAAAATGGGGGTCTGACGTTTTATCTGCCCGACTATGACCCGGCTGGAGAAAATTTCCTGTTTTTTATCCAGCACACGCAGACGAAACTCAGGAATATTAACCAGTACGTAACGTCGGGAATACATGCTCTGTGGCAGATCACTGCGCAAAATGCTACGAGCGAGAATCACAGCCCGCACCTGTGGCGGCAGACGCAGCCAGTTTAGAGTCCGACGCCCAATAACACCGTCCGCATCAAGTCCGTGTCGCTGCTGAAAATGCTCAACAGCCTGAACTGTTTGCGCATCATACGTTGTCATTTGCATCTGCTGCGGAGTCAGGATATTCGCTTGTAAATCGCCGCTACGCAATAAAATGGTACGGATGACTGGCAACGCGTCATGGCTATCCCCTGGTCTGACTTTTAATGCCGGTAATGCCGGCCATGGTGCCTTTCTGGACTCACTGAGCAGAGAAAGCAACACGCGACGATTCGTCAGATAGTTTTCTGTCTGCGGGCGTAATTTATTAATCACTCTTTCCGGATCAGCGTGCTGTAACAGTTCGTTATATGCCTGACGGCCTGTTACAGACGTGGTGGGGTTGAAACTTTTCAGATGAAAGCGTTCGCGAGAGTCCCAGTCCAGTGCATGCCATTCCCGACGGAATTGTTGTAATAAGCTATACATCCGGTAATAAGTTTCCGGATCCTGAGCCAGCGCTGGTTCATTAGTCAGTTGCAGCCAGGTATCAGCAAAAACAGGATGGATACCCGTCATTGCGATTTCCATCAATTGCTGGGTCAATTCAGACCGTACGGCGACAGATGGCAATGGCAATACCGTTTTTATGTCATAACCAGATGCTGATGATATAGCGCTGTGCCCGGTATTTACGGCGAAACAATTGCTGTTCCATGCCAGCAGAAGCATTACAGCTGTAGGCATTAGTTTGCCACGCATCTACTTCCTCCCCATCCCTGTGTTCACATCTGCAAAATTTCAGGGGTAAGTAATAATCTTATTGTTCTGATTACATTAATTATGCCTAAAACCACCCGGTATGTTCTGATTATTTTTAACAGTAGATAAATCTCATTTATCACTAAATAGGCTATATCTTGTTATTACATATGGTTATAACAAAACAGCATTTCCTATCCTGACATTTAAGATTAACCTACATCTAACAAAGACCTTCCCAGCAGGAGCGAACATGAGCAAAATCTATGCAGATAACTCACTGACCATTGGTAACACCCCTCTGGTTCGTCTGAACCGCGTAAGTAAAGGCAACGTATTAGCGAAAGTTGAAAGCCGTAATCCCAGCTTCAGCGTAAAATGCCGTATCGGCGCGAATTTGATTTGGGATGCAGAGAAAAAAGGCATTCTAAAACCAGGTAAAGAAATTATCGAGCCAACCAGCGGCAACACCGGTATTGCTCTGGCCTTTGTAGCTGCTTCCCGCGGTTATGCCATTACCCTGACCATGCCTGCAACCATGAGTCTTGAGCGTCGCAAACTGCTGAAAGCGCTGGGCGCAAATCTGGTGCTGACCGAAGGCCCGCTGGGTATGAAGGGCGCAATTGCCAAAGCAGAAGAGCTGGTCAATTCTGATCCGGAAAAATACGTTCTGCTGCAACAGTTTGAAAACCCGGCTAACCCGGAAATTCACGAAAAGACGACTGGGCCGGAAATCTGGAATGATACTGACGGTCAGGTTGATGTGGTTGTTGCCGGTGTGGGTACTGGCGGTACTATTACCGGTATTTCCCGCTACATCAAGAAAACACAGGGCAAACCAATCATCTCTGTCGCTGTAGAACCGGCTGAATCACCGGTAATCAGCCAGAAACTGGCTGGCGAAGAACTGAAACCAGGCCCGCATAAAATTCAGGGTATCGGTGCAGGCTTCATTCCTGGCAACCTCGATTTGTCACTGCTGGATCGCGTAGAAAAAGTAGCCAGTGATGATGCGATTGCCATGGCACGCCGTCTGATGGAAGAAGAAGGTATCCTTGCCGGTATCAGTTCTGGTGCTGCAGTTGTTGCGGCGAACCGTCTGGCTGAGTTACCTGAATTTGCCGATAAGACGATTGTTGTGATTTTACCAAGTTCCGGCGAACGTTATTTGTCGACAGCCCTGTTCCAGGGATTGTTCACCGAACAGGAACTGCAATCCTGATTTCAGACATAATCTGATTCACATTAAAAGCACGCTCCCGCGTGCTTTTTTCATTCTGTTAGGTCTCACTTTTGCTTATAGCAGCATATTACTGTCGTCACAGGCCTGAAATAGTAACTTTTACATTAACGAAGCAGTCGTTGTCATACTACAACTCTTTATTTTATCAATAACAACTCAGTAACAATCCGCAAAAAGTCGCGTTTTAATATGCAAAATCGTTTATCTCCGCTGCAGGTCGATGGTATCCTTATCTGGCTCGACAATATGGATTTATTTAATTTGGGGTGAACAAATGTACGAGAAGTCTGTACTGATTACTGCTGAAAACGGCCTGCACACACGTCCTGCTGCTCAGTTCGTTAAAGAAGCTAAAGAATTTCAAAGCGAAGTAACTGTGATCAGCGGTGGCAAAACTGCCAGCGCCAAGAGCTTGTTCAAACTGCAAACTCTGGGTCTGGTTAAAGGCACCACTATCACTATCCGTGCTGAAGGCAGTGATGAACAGCAAGCTGTAGATAAACTGGTTGCGCTGATGGCAGTGCTGGAATAATCCGGCTCTTTCTGTTTTTGCACTTTTTTTATCCCTATTAACATAACATAGGTACGGCTATGATCTCTGGTATCCTGGCATCGCCTGGCGTTGCATTTGCCAAGGCCCTGGTGCTGAAAGAACAACACATTGTTATCAATCAGGCTCCAATCTACACTTCTCAGATTGATAGCGAAGTAGCTCGTTTTTACGAAGCTCGCACCAAGTCTGCACAACAATTAGAAGCCATCAAAGAAATGGCAGGCAAGACTTTCGGTGAAGAGAAAGAGGCTATTTTCGAAGGCCACATTATGCTGCTCGAGGACGAAGAACTCGAACAGGATATTCTTACCCTGATCCGTGATGAACTGTTTAGTGCAGATCGTGCTATCCACCAGGCTATCGAGCAATATGCTTCTATGATGGCTGAGCTGGATGACCCATACCTGCGTGAACGTGCTACCGATTTCCGTGATATCGGTAATCGTCTGATCAAGAACGTTCTGGGTATGGAAATTATCAATCTGAGCACTATCGATGAAGAAGTGATTCTGGTTGCTAATGACCTGACACCATCAGAGACCGCTCAGATTAACCTGAACTACGTGCGTGGTTTCGTAACTGATATCGGCGGCCGTACCTCTCATACCTCTATCATGGCGCGTTCACTGGAACTGCCAGCGATTGTTGGTACTAACGATATTACCAAGCAAGTACAGAGCGGTGATTTCCTGATTCTGGATGCTATCCACAACCAGGTACATATCAATCCGACTGACGACGTTATTACCAAAACCAAAAATGCACAGGCTAAATTCCTGGCAGAGAAAGCTGAACTGGCTAAACTGCGTGAATTGCCTGCGACTACTACCGATGGTCATCAGGTAGAAGTCTGCTCTAACATCGGCACCGTGAAAGATATGGATGGTGCACACCGTAATGGTGCTGAAGGTGTTGGTCTGTACCGTACCGAATTCCTCTTCATGGATCGTGATGCTCTGCCTACCGAGCAGGAACAGTTCCAGGCTTATAAAGAAGTGGCTGAAGCCATGCCTGATAAGCCAATCATTGTCCGCACCATGGATATCGGTGGCGACAAAGAACTGCCTTACATGAAGTTCCCGAAAGAAATGAACCCGTTCCTGGGCTGGCGTGCAGTGCGTATCTTCTTCGATCGCAAAGACATCATGCACACCCAGTTACGCGCGATTCTGCGTGCTTCCGTTTTCGGTAAGCTGCGTATCATGTTCCCGATGATCATCTCAGTTGAAGAGTTCCGTTCACTGAAAGCTGAACTGGAAGAGCTGAAGGCAGATCTGCGTGCTGAAGGTATTCCATTCGATGAAAATATCGAAGTGGGTATCATGGTTGAAACTCCAGCTGCAGCTGTAATGGCTCGTCATCTGGCGAAAGAAGCCGACTTCTTCAGTATCGGTACTAACGACCTGACTCAGTACACTCTGGCCGTTGACCGTGGTAACGAGATGATCTCCCGTCTGTATAACCCACTGTCACCAGCGGTTCTGAACCTGATCAAACAGGTTATCGACGCTTCTCATGCTGAAGGTAAGTGGACCGGCATGTGTGGTGAGTTAGCTGGTGATGACCGTGCTACCGTTCTGTTGCTGGGTATGGGTCTGGATGAGTTCTCTATGAGCGCCATTTCAATCCCACGCGTGAAACAACTGGTTCGCAATACCAGCTTTGCTGATGCTAAAGCACTGGCAGATCGCGCACTGGCAGCGGCAACAGCTGCTGAAGTTGAAGCGATTGTCGACGAGTATTTTGTGAAGAACTGAGTCGTCTGATAGAATCGTACTGATCAACATTATAATTCAGGAGCTAAACCATGGGCTTTTTTGATTTTTTGAAGAAGATGGTCTCTTCTGACAACAGTGCAACTGATACCGCTGGTATCGAAATTTTTGCACCGCTGTCTGGTGAGATTGTACCGATTGAAGATGTACCGGACGTGGTTTTCGCAGAGAAAATCGTCGGTGACGGTATTGCTATCAAGCCAACCGGCAACAAAATGGTTGCTCCATGCGATGGCGTGATCGGCAAAATCTTCGAAACTAACCACGCGTTCTCTCTGGAATCAGATACTGGTATCGAACTGTTTGTTCACTTCGGTATTGATACTGTAGAACTGAAAGGCCAGGGCTTTACCCGCATCGCGCAGGAAGGCCAGCAGGTTAAGAAAGGCGACACCATTATTGAGTTCGACCTGGCATTCCTGCAGAGCAATGCAAAATCAACTCTGACTCCAGTTGTTATTTCTAACATGGATGACGTGAAATCACTGACCAAAATGTCTGGTCCTGTGACTCTGGGTGAAACTCCAGTACTGCGCATCAAGAAATAATAACCTTTCAGGTTGCTGAAAAGCCGGCTTTTAGAAGCCGGCTTTTTTTATTCGCGCAATTCCCGTTTGCTTAATACCCTGCCCGCCAGATACAAAAAAACCCTCCGGAGAGGGTTTTGATAACAATAGAAAGATAAAGCTTAAGCCATCAGGAATTCACGCAGCTTGGCAAAATCTGCCGGCATGAAGGTCGACAGCAATGGGAGATCAGCACGATCAGCCAGTGCTTTTGGCAATGGCAGTTCGATTTGAAGGATATCTTCCACGCTTTCTTTAAACTTCGCCGGATGAGCGGTACACAGGAAAATACCGGTCTCATCAGCTGCCAGCTGTGATTGCAATACATCCCACGCGATAACACCGTGTGGTTCGCACAGATAACCTTCAGCATGCAGTTTCTTCAGACTGGCACGGGTTTCTTCATCAGTACGTGCAGCGTAACCCAGTGCTTTCAGATCCCAGCCTTTTACCTTGAACAGCTCTTCCACACGAGGCCAGTTGTTCGGGCGGCTGACATCCATCGCATTAGACAGCGTTGGTACTGTCTCTTTAGGATCCCAGGTACCCTCTGCCAGATAACGTGGCACTGTATCGTTGGCGTTGGTCGCAACAATAAAACGCTTCACTGGTAAACCCAGAGCTTTAGCAATCAGACCGGCGGTCAGGTTACCGAAGTTACCGGACGGAACAGCAATCACCGCTTGTTCACGTTGTGCTTTTGGCAGCTGTGCAATCGCTTCAAAGTAGTAGCAGATCTGCGCAACCAGACGACTGATATTGATTGAGTTTGCAGAGTTCAGACCAATTGTCTTTTTCAGTTCTTCATCATCAAATGCATTTTTTACCATCGCCTGACAATCATCAAAGGTGCCTTTGATAGCGATAGTACGGATGTTACCACCCAGTGTGCAGAACAGCTTTTCCTGCAGCGGGCTGATCTTGCCTTCCGGATAGAGGATCACAACTTCAATATTTGGCAAACCATAGAAAGCATGAGCTACGGCTGCACCGGTATCACCGGAAGTTGCTGTCAGAATAGTGATCTTCTCGCCTGTGCTGAACGCAGTCAGACACTGCGCCATGAAACGACCACCGAAATCCTTGAATGCGAGTGTCGGACCATGGAACAGTTCCAGTGCATAGCAGTTGTCAGCAAGCTTCGCCAGCGGAGCCGGGAAAGAGAAAGCGGTCGCGACCATCTGCTGCAATTGTTCCTGCGACAGTTCATCACCGATCAAATGCTTCAGAATGGCAACAGAACGTTCAACCAAAGGCTTGTCCAGCAGCGCATCCACATCGGCTAACGGTGCGATCTGTTCCGGGAAGAACAGACCCTGACCACGGCCCAGCCCCTGTTTCACGGCCTGAGCAAAGCTGACCTGTTCTGAATGATCTTTGATGTTGTAAAGCTTCATAGTCCTTGTCCTGTAATTTGTGTTCCCTGACGATCAATTTTGCAGACATGGCAGAAACCGTCTTCATTCTGAATGAAGTTAGCTTCCAGCCAATCTTTCATACGTAATGCCTGTTGCTTATCTGTCATAGCAACAAATACGGTCGGGCCAGAACCGGAGATGCCGGTTGCCAGCGCACCAGACATCGCAGCATGCTGACGCACTTCGTTAAATTTTGGAATCAGCGCCTGACGATATGGTTCAGCAATAACGTCCTTCAGCATGGCAGAAGCCAGCTTTTCCTGACCGGTATGGCTGGCATGCACAAAGGCTGCCAGACGACGACCATAAGTCAGGCAGTCACTGCGACGGTATTGTGCCGGCAGAATGGCGCGTGCTTCCGCTGTGGAGATGCTGATCCCCGGATAGCAAGACACCCAGTACCAGTTATCAAAAGTCGGTACTGACTGGCTGATGATACCTTCTTCTTCGATCATCAGCTGCAGGCCGCCCAGATAGCATGGCGCCACGTTATCATAGTGGACAGAACCGGAGATCTGACCTTCCAGTTCGCCCATCAGCAATAATGCTTCGTTCTGATCCAGCGCATAATCATGGAATGCGTTCAATGCGGCCAGCGCGGCAACAATACTGGAAGCACTGGAACCTAAACCAGAACCGATCGGCAGGTTTTTCTCCAGCACCATGCGCAGAGGTTTAATGCTTAATCCACGTTTTTTCAGTGCTGCGGCATAACCCAGATAGCAGTCATAAACGATGTTCTTTTCTGCTTCCGCCGGTAATTTATGGGCGAAACGGCCCTGACAGCTCAGAGCGAACGGCGCATCGTGATCAGCAACTTCAACACGATCGCCCAGTAAAGCACCATCAATAGGTGCCAGCGCGGCACCTAATACGTCAAAACCAACACTGACATTACCAATCGAGGCCGGAGCGTATGCTACTACGGTCATGAATTATACCTCTTGCTTCCAGTTCAGGGTGCGCAGCAGATCAGCGAAGACCCCTGCCGCTGTTACTTCAGTACCCGCACCGTAACCGCGCAAGACCAAAGGAATCGGTTGATAGTAAGTAGAGAAGAACGCCAGCGCGTTTTCACCATCTTTTACTTTGTATAACGGATCGTTTTCGTCCACTTCTTTGATGGCCACTTTGCACTGACCATTTTCGATGCTGCCGACGTAACGGAGCACTTTGCCTTCTGCTTTCGCAGCTGCAACACGCTCACTGAACCAGGCATCTGCTTCTGGCAGACGCTTGATGAACTCATCAGTAGAACCGGTGGCATCAAATCCTGGTGGCAGAGCCTGTTCCACGATCACATCGCTCAGCTCCAGTGGCATACCGGCTTCACGTGCGAGGATCAACAGCTTACGCGCCACATCCATACCACTTAAGTCATCACGCGGATCCGGCTCGGTGAACCCATTGCCTTTGGCAGTCAAAGTAGCTTCAGAGAAGCTGCAGCCTTCATCCAGTTTACCGAAGATGAATGACAGTGAACCAGACAGAATGCCGTTAAAGGCCTGTAGTTTATCACCGGCCTTGATCAGATTCTGCAGGTTTTCGATAACCGGCAGACCAGCACCTACGTTAGTTTCGTACAGAAACTTACGACGGGTGGCCTGTGCAGTACGACGCAGCTCACGGTAGTACTGGATAGAACTGGTGTTGGCTTTCTTGTTCGGAGTAACCACATGGAAACCAGCTGCCAGGAAATCAGCATACTGACCAGAGATGGTTTCATCAGAAGTACAATCTACAATGACCGGGTTGATCAGATGGCTGTCATCCACCAGCTGTTTGATGGCCTGCAGATTGAAACGCTCAGTAGCTTTTTCTAACGCTTCCTGCCAGTTGTTCAGATCCAGCCCGTCTTTAGACAGAGCCATTTTACGGGAGTTAGCCAGACCAACCACACGCAGACCGATACCCTGCTTGCTCAGTACCGCCTGCTGGCGACGGATTTGCTGCAGTAATGCACCACCAACGCCACCCAGACCAACCAGGATGATGTCGATGAATTGCTGGGTACCGAACAGATTCTGGTGACACGCCTTGATCGCTTCGGTCACTTTCTTGTTACCAACCACCGCAGAGATTGAGCGTTCGCTGGAACCCTGAGAAATCGCAACGATATTGATCGCAGCCTGAGCCAGTGACGTGAAGAAACGGGCCGCGATACCTTTCATGGTACGCATGCCATCACCAACCAGCGACAGGATCGCCAGATCATGACGGATTTCAATTTCTTCCAGCAGGTTAGCCTGTAATTCCAGCTCAAATTCCTGATTCAGCACTTTCAGTGCTTTTTCTGCATCATAGGTATGGATACAGAAGCTGATGCTGTATTCAGAAGAAGCCTGAGTGATCAGTACCACGGACACGCCAGCACGGGAAACGGCAGTGAACATACGGCCAGCCATGCCGACCATGCCTTTCATGCCCGGGCCACTGACGTTGATCATGGAGATACCGGACAGATCGGAGATACCTTTAACCGGGTATTGATCGTCACCGTGATCAGCACTAATCAATGTACCCTCGCCCTGAGGATTGAAGGTGTTTTTGATCAGGCAAGGAATATGGAAACGGGCAATCGGAGCGATGGTACGCGGATGCAGCACTTTGGCACCAAAGTAAGACAGTTCCATCGCTTCTTTATACGACATGCGTTTCAGCAGTACAGCATCCGGCACCAGGCGTGGATCGCAGCTGTAAACACCATCTACGTCAGTCCAGATCTCACAACAGTCAGCGTTCACGCAGGCAGCTAATACAGCAGCAGAATAATCGGAACCGTTACGACCCAGCAGAACCAGTTCGCCTTTAGCGTTACCGCCGGTAAAACCTGCCATCAGGTAAATATGGCCTTCATTTACAGGTTTGGCGGCAAAACGGGCACGGGAGGCATCGATATCGACATGCGATTCAAGGAAATTGCCTTCTGACAGCAGCATTTCAACCGGATTGATCATGGTGACCTTTTCACCACGCGACAGCAGCAGTTGCTCCATACAAGCGATAGATAACGCTTCACCACGGCTTAAGATCAACGCCTGAACGCTGTCAGGGCACTGATTCAGTAATTGAATACCCTGCATTTTGCTACGAATGGTACCCAGTTCCTGCTGCAAACGCTGCATCAGCAATTCATCAGCAAAATTGGCATAACGTGCTTTCAGTCCGGTGATCAGACGAGTGAAAATACTTTCAATTTCAGCCAGTGTCGCGCTGGCATCTTCACCTTTGCTGGTCTGAGCAACCAGCGCCACCAGCAGGTTAGTTACTTTGGCCGGTGCTGATAACACCAATGCCACCTGAACCTGTTGCTGATTGTTCACAACGATGTCAGATACCCGCAGGAATCTTTCCGCATCAGCGAGTGAAGAACCACCAAACTTAAGAACACGCATATACATCTCCCTGTAACGAAAAAGCCCGTACCTGGTTAGGGGACGGGCTTCATGAATTTTTTCTGTTATTCGTGCATCAGCCCGCGCCAGTACCACCAATTGTGGTGCCGGTAATGATAATAATTGTGCGGGTAGCAATAATAGACAGCATAATCGGACTTCGAATAAAAAGTGACATAGCAATACCGGATAAGGCACATGGCTGTCAACAAAATTCTGTTACAACCCATGCTTTCGCGTTGTTCACAACGTGGATCCGGGGCCTCATTTCTTCATACCGGCAAGTATTGTTAATAACATTGAAAAAACAGATCTACTGTCATATGAATGCAGCGAATATGTTAAAATCAGTACAATTTCATTTACCACAGAGAATTTCCATGCAAACACCACAGATCTTGATCGTTGAGGACGAGCTTGTTACACGGAATACGCTGAAAAGTATCTTTGAAGCAGAAGGCTATCATGTTCTGGAAGCTAATAATGGTGATGAAATGCACCATACCCTGGCAAACCAGCGCGTCGATCTGGTGATCATGGATATAAACCTTCCGGGGAAAAACGGCCTGCTGCTGGCACGTGAAATTCGTGAAAAAGGCGAAATGGGTCTGATCTTCCTGACTGGCCGTGATAATGATGTTGATCGTATTCTGGGCCTGGAAATCGGTGCCGATGACTACATCACCAAGCCATTCAATCCACGTGAGCTGACCATCCGTGCCCGTAATCTGCTGGGACGCACCCGCCGAGGTGATCCGGTAGAAGAGCCTGTTGCCGGTAACGTATCAGCCTATCGTTTCAATGGCTGGACACTCGATATCAACAGCCGTTCGCTGATCAATCCGTCAAATGTTGCATACCGCCTGCCGCGTTCTGAATTCCGGGCATTGCTGCACTTCTGTGAAAATCCGGGCCAAATTCAGACTCGTGCTGATCTGCTGCTGAAAATGACCGGTCGCGAACTGAAGCCTCATGATCGTACTGTGGATGTCACCATTCGTCGTATTCGTAAACATTTTGAAGATTATCCGGACACACCGGAACTGATCACCACTATCCATGGCGAAGGGTATCGTTTCTGTGCCGATTTAGAGCAAGAAACCAACGCTTAGTTAATTTTTGTTAAGCAAACAGCTAAAAAGGCCAACCTGTGTTGGCCTTTTTATTTTCCGCACGCTAGATTGAGCGGGTTTATAGGATTAGAAGATTGGTTTCCGGACCGATTGCTGTACTGTGGTTCACCTGAGAGCACAATAAAAATAGGAGCCAGCATGAAGCACTGGTATCTGGCTTACTGTCGCCCGAAAGAAGAAGAACGGGCGAAGTTGCACCTGCGCAATCAGGGGGTTGATAGTTACTATCCGCTGGTACTGACGCGTAAAATTATGCGTGGTAAAGCGACGGAAAAAATTGAACCGATGTTTCCCCGCTATCTGTTCGTACATATGGATATTGAAGAGTTTTCACCGCTCAAGGTTCGCTCTACCCGCGGGATCCATCACATCGTCGGGCATGGATCTAACTGGGATAAAGTACCGGCAGAACTGGTCTATCAGCTGATGCGCAATGAAGACAGTGATGAATCAAGAGACGTTGTCAGTCGCCTGCCGAAAGCAGGTCAGATGGTGATTTTTAATGAGGGACCATTTGAGGGGTTGCAGGCGATCTATCAGGAACCGGATGGCAATCAGCGCGCTTTTCTGCTGCTATCCATACTGAACCAGGACATCTGCAGCAGCTTTGATAACAAAAGCTTCCGCTGTATTACCGGCTAGTCGCCTTCCCTTGTTATGTTATGTGTTGTGCTGGCAATGCAGTGCGACACATCATACCCAGCCATTCAGTAAACGATATTCTTCGAGTACGTAGGTATCAGTCATGCCACTGATGAAATCGAGTAATAATCTGACGCGGTAATACCACTCCTGTTCAGCCGGACGCTGAAAGATAGGATCAGGGGTTTCCGTTGCTTTCTGGTAGGCCACCACATGCCGGCGCGATAACCGGTGACAGAGACGCAGAGCATGCTGATACCGGTGATGACCTTCCCCGCTCAGTAATTGGCGGAAAATCGCAGCCGGCAGCGCCAGCAATTCACTGTAAGTTAACAGTACGCCCCGCACAGCGGCATAGCCGGAAAGCTCCAGACTCTCGACTTCACGCTGGCCGAATATCGACTGGCGGGCCAGTCGTTTCAGCGCATTAAGCACATTCAGCGCCGGATGTTCCCGCTCCAGCAGATGTCCGACAAAATGCCCCGCCAGAATATCTTTTTTATGCTGCAAGTATGATTCTGCCGCCAGTTGCACCCAGTCATTGGTCAGCAAATAACGTAAATGCGGGAAAAATCCCTGCTCATCCAGTAACGCGGCATCCAGCAAGGGCTGTAAATATGCGCGGGTATCATCATCAACCTGCTGCGTCAGAAACCGTATCACTTCATCCACCGTCAGCAGATGGCGATCCACTGCATCATCGACATCGGCAATGCAGTAAGAAATATCATCTGCCGCTTCCATGATAAACACCAGTGGGTGACGGACTCCGGCAGGGAGTTGTAATACATCCCGGATACGCTCGATCAGGTGACGCTCACTGATAAACACACCGATTTTGCTGTCAGTGGCGATGACTGATTCATCAATCACCCGCGGATATTTAATGATGCAGGCTAACTGGCTTAACGTCAGGTTGAGCTTCTGCAGCGAATGTACCAGCCGCAGACTCTGTGCGTTGCCATCAAAGCTGCAGAGATCAGGCGCCAGTATCTTTTGCCACTGTTCACTGGCAGGTGCAGCCAGAGAAGCAGCATACAAACTGCTCAGTTCATCATGCAACCATTCACGCAGTACGGCTTCGCCAAAATGACCAAAGGGCGGATTACCCACATCATGCAGCAGGCAGGACATCTCGATCAGATTGATGACAACCTGTTCCGGCCAGTCCGAAGGCTTCATCTGCCGGATAGCAAAAATGATCTGCCGGCCGGCTTGCTGCACTTCCAGCGAATGCGTCAGCCGGCTGCGGACCGAGGCTTTTACATCCAGCGGAAAGACCTGCGTTTTCTGCTGCAGGCGCCGGACCGGGGCACTCTGTACGATCCGGGTCCGGTCCACCTCGGTAGCCGCCAGTAATGATTGCGGCTCGGCCGGATAGAAGCGTTCAGGCTGAAGCAAATGCTGATAATGCAACATAAACCGGTTCCTTCAGTAATGGCGGTTATCCCTGCAGACCATCCACCTGAGAGCGTTGCAGTTGCAACCATTCACGCAGACGTTCCAGATCGCCCTGATACTCTGCACTGATGCTATCCACCCAGTCGTGAATATTTTCCTGCCATGCCGGCAAGTCAGGCGATTGAGCCTGTTGTGCCAGCTGATAAATACGTTTCAGGCCAACCGCCCCGGCAGCACTTTTGATTTTATGCGCCTCTTCCACGATCCCCTGCTTATCCTTCGCCATCAGAGCACTGTTAAGGATATTCAGATATTCCGGCATTGATTGTTCAAACAAGTCAATCGCTGATGCCATCACATCACAACCCACGACGCCGGTAAAATCCTGCAGAAAGGTTATATCCAGCAAATGCTTTTCCTGCGTATCTACTACCGGCGCTATCGGCAACGCACAACCAACAAACAATTCATTCAGCGTTTTACGCAGATTACCCAGTGCCAGTGGTTTGCCTATCACTGACTGCATGCCATGTTGCCGGTATTGCCGTGGATCATTGGCCAGATTAGCGGTCAGAGCGACCAGTGGCGGTAACTGCTCCGGATAACGCCGGTGCAGTTCATCTGCAATATCAAATCCGGTCATATCCGGCAGCTGAATATCCAGCAACACCAGATCGTAACGATCAGGCGTGAATTTCTCCAGCGCCTCGGCACCGCACATCGCAACGTCGACCTGATGTCCCAGCTTATTGAGCATAGCCGTTGCCACTGTGACATTCAGGGCAATATCCTCAACCAGAAGAATACGTAAGACCGGCAGTTCCTGTGCCAGTAATTCTTCGGTTTCATCAGTCTGGTCATCCGGTAAAACAACCACATCCATTTCAATCGTGAAACAGGAACCATGTCCCAGTTCACTATCCACATGGATCATACCGTCCATCGCATCCACCAGCTGCTTGGTGATTGCCAGGCCGATGCCGGTACCTACCGCCCGTCTGGTACCGGGAACCTGATAATACATCGCAAAAATATTTTCCTGCTCATGCTCGGGAATGCCGATCCCGGTGTCTTCAATATCAAAGCGCAGATGTACTTTATTTTCTGCTGACGGAGATACCTGCACTCCGAAAGTGATCCCGCCTTCAGCCGTGAATTTGACCGCATTGCTCAGTACGTTCCACAGAATTTGCCGCAGGCGGGTACCGTCCGCCACAATCCAGTGCGGAACATCACCATCAATATCAAAATGCAGATACAGACCTTTGGCTTCCACCATTAACGTACTCAGCGTCTGCAGATCGGAGAGCAACAGCCGCAGATCGATTTTACTGTTGGCAATTTTCAGCCGGCGACGCTCAATCTTATCCAGATCGATGATATCGTTAAAAATATTGCCCAGCGTGACCGCACTTAGGTGGATAGTATTCAGATACTGACGCTGCAGATCATTCAGCGGGGTATCAAGCAGAATATGGCTCAAGCCGACGACACCATTCAGTGGTGTGCGCAGTTCATGGCTGATGGTGGAAATGAAGGTTGTCTTATCCTGACTGGCTTTTTCCAGCTCGTCCTGATAACGCTTATGTTCTGTGATATCACGCCCAAACCCGACCAGACCGAGCCGTTCGCCATTTGCGGCAAAAAAAGGTACCTGACGCATTTCAAAACAAGCGCGGCGACCATCCGGATAGGGAAACCATAACTCATAAGTCACAGGCCGATTCGTTTCGAATACGTCACGATCGCGGCTGATAATTTGTTCCGCCATCTGCGGCTCATAAATACCATAAGGCGTACGGCCAATGATTTCACTGCGGGTGCGGCCAAGCATGGTTTCCAGTGCCTTGTTGCAGCTTAAAAACTCTTCCCGTTCATTGCGGTAAAACACCAGATCGGGTGAACTGTCGAGGAATGAACGTAGCAGCACGCTCTGCTCTTCCAGTTCTTTCTGTGCCTTTTCGCGCTGAATAGCCTCCGCTTCCAGCTCGCTCAGTACGCGTAGACGGGCCGCTTCCGCCCGCCGGGTTTCTTCAATCTGATTATTTAACTGACTGATATTGCTCCGCAGACGCAGATTCAACGCCTGATCACGCTCACGCATCACCTGAAGTTTATGCACCATGTCTGTCAGACGGCGGCGGGAATCTTCCAGCTCATCAATGACTGCGGTCAGGAAATAGGCCGCCCAGGGGGTCACCAGTAGACCAAAGAAAACGGAACGCACCAGATCGACGACATCGACAACCCCGCGTAACAACAGCGTAATGGTGCCCTGAATGACGACCGCGATGGAAATAATGCAGAAGGCCAGCAGAAGACTGAACCGGATGATACCGATGCGGGTGATCCAGTCTACATAAAGCTGTACCCAGGTTTTGATTTGTCGCATTGCCCTGTCCTGTGGCGAAAAAACCAAGCAGGATCAGCATAACGGGTTATCGGGGTGCTTCCTAGCCCGGAAACCGAAAGGGTTGACCTAATGCACTGCCCTGCGGACCAAGTTGTTCCAAATGACGATAAATATCAAGCATGACACCCCAGCGACGCTCACACCACTCCGGCGCCAGCAGTGTTGGCCGGCGGGCTGTCGCCGTCACCCGGTGATAAACCACTTCCGGTGGCGTATGCCGGATCATGTTCGCGGCTATTTCTGCATATTCTTTCTGCGACAAGGTCTGTAAACGACCGGCCCGCCAGGCTTTGGCCATGGTGCTGCCTTCCACCACATGCAACGGATGCAGCTTAATACCATCCGTACCGGTTGCCACCACCTGCTGTAAGGTAGCCAGACACTCATCGTTCCCCTCTTCCGGCAACCCGACAATGAGATGGGTGCAGATCTTCAGATTTCTTGCTCTGGCCCGCTCAACCGCATCAGCATAGGCGCTGTAATCGTGCCCGCGGTTGATACGTTTCAGGGTAGCCGCGTGCGCACTCTGCAAGCCCAGCTCCAGCCAGATCTCCAGCCCCTGCTGCTGATAACTGCTCAGCAGATCGAGCACTGCATCCGGCACACAATCCGGACGGGTCCCAACGCACAAACCAACCATGTCGGCCACCTGCAATGCTTCTTCATACATTTTTTGCAGATAAGCCACTTCGGCATAGGTACTGGTATACGCCTGAAAATAGGCCAGATAACGCCGGGCCCGGGTGATCTCATCTTTACGGGCGGCCAGCTGTTCGCCAATAGATAGTTGCTGAGTGCCTTCATCAGCAAAAGAAGCCACATTGCAGAAGGTACATCCTCCCTTCCCCAGCGTACCGTCACGATTCGGGCAGGTAAAAGAGCCATGCAAAGTCAGCTTATGGATCTTCTCCCCATAGCGATGTAACAGATCCTGACCGAAGGTATTCACTAAAAGATGTATCTGCATGACGACTCCCGAAATTATGCCGCGCTATTGTAAGGGAAAAGCGTGCCAGCCGCATCGCTGCGACTCGTCACATTGCATGGATATTGCTATGATCACAGACAACATTTCTTTGCCGTCTTGCTATGGCAAACTCTTCGAGGTAGTGATGAAAATAGGAATCATCGGCGCAATGGAGCCGGAAGTCGCCATTTTGCGTGAACAGATCAGCAACATGGAAACCCTGAGTATTGCTGGTTGCGAGTTTTATCGTGGCGAACTGGCCGGACATGAAGTGATCCTGACCCGTTCCGGGATCGGTAAAGTAGCAGCCAGCATCGCAACTACCATCCTGCTGGATCGGTACGCGCCGGATTGTGTTATCAATACCGGTTCTGCCGGTGGTTTTGATCCGGAACTGCGTGTCGGTGATGTGGTCATTTCGGATGAAGTGCGTCACCACGACGTCAATGTAACTGCATTTGGTTATGAACCTGGCCAGTTACCGCAACAACCGGCGGCATTTATCTCTGATAGCAAGCTGATTGAAGTGGCAACTCAGGTCATGCATCAGCTGCCGGAATTACAGAGCCGTATCGGTCTGATCTGTACCGGTGATCAGTTCATGTGCGATCCTGACCATATTGAACAGGTCCGTCAGACCTTCCCGGCGATGATGGCTGCAGAGATGGAAGCTGCCGCGATTGCTCAGGTATGTCACCAGTTCAAAGTACCATTTGTGGTGATCCGCTCACTGTCCGATATCGCCGGTACTGAATCACCAGGCACCTTCGAAGAGTATCTGGAAGTCGCGGCGAAAAACTCTTCTGCCATGATCGTTGCGATGCTGAAACAGCTCTGATGACACACCGCTCTGGCCAGGGTTGCCGGCTGGCATTAATTACACTCTACAGACGGAACACGTATGTCAATCTGGCGTAATTGTTTGCTGCCCTGGCTGGCGTTGCTGCTACCGGTTTCTGCACTGGCGACGCCGCAGCGTATCGTCAGCCTGACCCCGCACATCACAGAAATGCTCTACGCTATCGGCGCCGGTTCGCAGGTCGTTGCCACCGATCAGGCCAGTGACTATCCCGAAATCGTAAAAACATTACCCAAGGTAGCGAACTACCAGAGCCTGAATAGCGAAAGCTTGCTGGTAGTAAAGCCGGATCTGGTGATTGTCTGGGGTTCAACCCAGACAATGATGCAGCAGCAAATCAAAGCCTTAGGGATACCGCTGTTATTGCTGAAATCGCAGCAGCTGGATGATTTGCCGCAGGAGTTACGTTTGCTGGGTGAGAAAACCGGTCATACAGAACAGGCGAATATTCTGGCGGCTCAGATAGCGGATAAATTTGCCTTTTATCGTCAGCGAAGTCAGCAGCACCCCAGAATAAAAGCATTCTATCAGCTGTGGTATCCGCCGCTGACCACCGTTGCTAACGGCTCATATATCCAGGAAATCATGGCCATGTGTGGTGCGGTGAATCCTTTTGCCGACAGCAAAGCCCCCTATCCGCAACTCAGTGAGGAAGCGGTATTAGCGGCAGATCCACAAGTTATCTTTGCTACCCGGCATGGCAGTGACCTGCAGCACTGGCTGCAATGGCCGCAACTTGCGGCGGTAAAACAAAAGCATTTGTACCTGCTGAATGCCGACTGGTTGCACCGTTTGTCACCCCGGGTATTGCTAGGCATCGAACAGATGTGCGGCAAAATAGACGCCGTAGTAAAAAATACGGAAATAGCATCACCGGTTAATTGAGTAGTATTAACATACTATTTACAATCGCAGCCCTTAAATCATTGCCAGCTGAGAGCATCATGCAGCCTTTGTTTATTGATAATCTGATCTACTTTATCGACCTGTTAGGAACAGTTGTTTTTGCCTTTTCCGGTGTATTGGTCGCAGGCCGGCTGAAAATGGATATTATCGGCGTATTGGTATTAGCGGCAGTCACTTCCATTGGCGGCGGAACCATCCGTGATTTATTAATAGGTGCCACCCCGGTGTTCTGGATCAAGGACTCGCACTATCTGCTGACCATCGCACTGACCGCTGTTGCCGGTATGGGAATTGCCCGCATTCAGCACCGTTTCCCCTGGTACCTGTTACCACTGCTGGATGCCGTCGGACTCGCCCTCTTCGTCGTGATCGGTGCGCAGAAAGCACTGAGCTACGGAACTTCAGGCATCATTGCCGTGATTATGGGTTGTATTACCGGCGTGGCCGGCGGGGTGGTGCGCGATATTCTGGCCGGAGAAATTCCGATGGTGCTGCGCAAAGAGGTTTATGTCACCGCCTGCCTTCTGAGTGGTTCAATCTATGTGGTATTGCTCGATTTAGGGCTGGGTCATGTTGCGTCGATGTTTGCCAGCATGCTCAGTCTGCTGTGTGTGCGGGTGCCGGCGATTTTTCTGCATCTTTCCCTGCCAACCTTTCATCTCGGCAAAGACGATTAGCAGCTATCCTGCTCTGAACAGGCGGTTTTCTTAAACTGTAGCAACAAAAAAATGCAGTAACAAAAAGGCCCGTCTCATTGAGACGGGCCTTTTTATTTGGTGGAGCTACG
>MTLD01000113.1_pt3 | contig 95375 bp, 86 predicted proteins | sample 1982471 | NCBI WGS metagenome assembly MTLD01 (sample SAMN05712604, study PRJNA340218) | biofilm metagenome | isolation source: sample SPM anode biofilm adapted to -50 mV | place: USA | collected 2012-02-03
CCCGCCGCGATACGGCTTGTCGGCGGCTCCGTGCCCTGGGCGCTGCTGTGGACGGTCGCGGCCGCTCTGGCGGCTGCGCGGCTACTGGGCAGCGACGTCGCCGCAGGCTTTGGCGACTATCTGCCTTTGGCGCTGTCCGCGGCCGATGCGCTGATGGGTGCCACGGTATTGCTCGCCGCGATGGTTGAACTCGCGAAGCCCGCGCCCGAGGATACCGCTCTTGATGACTATGCGGCGCGGATGACCACATCGATGCATTGCTTCATACCTACCGAGTTCCTGCAGCATCTGCAGAAGGCCGAATTCTTCGACCTGAGACTCGGTGATCACGTCAAGAAGGAAATGACGATCTTCTTTTCGGATATCCGGGCGTTCACGGAACTGTCGGAGCAATTGACGCCGGAACAGAGTTTCGCATTCATCAACTCCTATCTGTCGCGGGTGGTTCCGGTCATCAACGAGCATGGTGGATTCGTTGACAAGTACATGGGCGATGGCATCATGGCCTTGTTTGCGGAGAAGAGCGGAGCGGACGAAGCGGTCGCGAGCGCCGTCGAGATGCAGGGCAAGATACTGGAATACAACGGACACCGCGCCAATATGGGATACCGGCCCATATCGATGGGCATCGGCATCCATACCGGTCAGCTGATGCTTGGCGTGGTCGGGGTTGTCGATCGAATGGAAGGCACCGTCATCTCCGATGCCGTCAACCTGTCGTCGCGGCTGCAGCAGATAGCGAAGGCGTTCAACATCCCGCTGGTCATCAGCGAGCAGACGTTCATGCAACTGGAAGACCCTGGCAAGTACAAGTACCGGTTCATTGGCAAGGTGCGCGTCAAGGGCAAGGATGCGCCGGTTTCCGCATTCGAAATATTCGACGGGCTGCCCGAGGAACTGTTCGAGCGCAAGATGCGATCGAACACCTTCTTTGAGCAAGGCATGCTGGCATACTATCAAAAAGACTATTCACAGGGCGTCTTCTATTTCAAGCGGGCGCTGGAAAGCGTACACGACGACGGCGCCTCGCGATTCTATCTGGAGACCTGTCTGCGCAAGGCCATGTCGCCCAAGGCTTCCTGAAAGAAAAGCGCCGGCCCTTGGGGGCCGGCGTTCTTCCGTCATGGCAGGTTTGCCATCAAGTCCTTTGCCACGGCCTCGCGGGCGACCTGCAGCATCGCCGACCTTCGCGCGGTAGCCTCGTCGGCGGCCACCGCGATGCTGGTCTTCTCCACGCTATACAGCACGACGCCGGTTGCGAACTCGACGCATCGTACCGTCATCCGTGCCGTCGCCTGCCACATCGAGCCATCCTTGGTGACCTGATCGACACGGGCCGTACCGTATATGAACCTGGCAAGGCCAGAACCATATTGAGCCTTGGCCGACTTGAGTATGGCGGCATCTGCCATCGAGCTGACCAGTGCAGCATCGAGCGGCGCGAGGCCCGCCTTGAATTTCTCTTTTGCCAGCGTCTCGAACAGGGCTCCCTGGGCCACCGAAGTCGTCGCTGGTTTTCCATCATCGCCCAGATCGATGACGACGACACCGGTAGGAATGGTGCGCGCCTCGGAGGTGATCACATAGTCGAACGAGATCGAGCGCCTGGACATGTCCTCCTGAATGGCGCTCAGGTAGGCGTCGAACTTGGGCGGCACCTTGTCCAGTAGGTCACGGGCCGAGTCCAGGTTGAGCGAGAAGCCCAGTGTCGCCTTGCCTACGAAATCGGGCGCGGGCGGAGCAAAGCTCGCCACGCCCTTCTCGTCGGTCAGTATTCGCTCCGTCCTGGTTACGACACGTCCGGTCGTCTGCCTGCGCTGGTACGTCACATAGACCTCGGCGCCAGGAATGCCCACCGCGGCGCTGCCTTCACCATAGGTCAGGCGTGCCTGGAATGGCTTGGTGTAGGCCTTGCCTATACCGGCTGTTGCCGGAGCGTCGATGCGCGCAAAGCTGATCTTGCCCAGCACCGCCCTGGCCTTGTTGACGTTGCGTTCCAGCTTGATGTCCGCGTTGTCGATATCGGAACCGGAAGCCGCGGCAACCGCCTCGATATAGCTCTTGATCGCGTCAAAGAGCCTGCCGGCGGCTGCGGCCGCGTCACCCGCGGCTTCAGGTTTGGCGACGGCATCTTCCTGCTCCCTGAACAGGGCCGCGATCCGGGCCTTCTCCTTGTTCAGATCGGCGGTACTGTACTGGGCCAGTATATAGACGGTGACGAGTGTGCCATCCCGGACGACATAGCGATCCTTGACGGTGAAGCCGGCGACGCGGCCCGAGCCTGACTGCTTGACGGCGTTGGTCACCTCGGCACTGTAGGAATCGAGCGATCCCTTCGCCTGGCCGGACGTCTCGACGGTTACCTTGACGCCCATGTACCTGATCAGCTGCGATATCAGCGCATTGGCGGCATCCTCGGTCGCCACGGCTGTGTCGCCCTTGGAGTCAGATGATGACGATACGAAGTATGTATAGGTCGCATCGGGCGCGGGGGTCGACAGCGTCCATTCCGGGGCCTTGGCTGGCGCCGTCTTCGGTGCGGATACACATGAGGCGGCGGCGAGTACGAAAAGCAGTGCCAGCGCAGGCAGTCGATAGTTTCGCATTGAGATCCTCCTGGGATCGGGCAACTTTTATGATCACCGCTCAGAAGCGGGGCGTTCCGGATGCGGACCAGACCGGTCGGCTTCCGCAATGCTCGGCATGGTGCCCAGAGCGACAAAAGGCATCCCCGGCCACGAGGGCCGAGGATGCGACATCACATCGAGATGCTATCAGAACCCTTCGTAGAACGCGCTCTGGACGGCGTCTATGGCTCTCTGCTTCTCGGGCGTCTTGGCCGCGGCGGCTTCGACGTCATTCAGGTACTTGTTCAGCTGGGTCTGGAGCACAGTCTGGTCGATCGTGTAGATCTTGATGACGCGATAGACGCGGCGATCCACCTCGGTCTTGGACTTGGCACCCGGCTTGTAGTACTGGAGGTAGACCCACCAGTCCGGGCCAGCCATGAAGCCGGAGAACTTGGCTTCAGAAACGGTCTTGACCACGTTCTCGAAGTACTCCTGCAGCTGATCGCGGTCGCCAACCTGGGCGCCTGCGAACTTCTGCTGGACACGGGTGGACAGGTAGCGGGCGATCTGGACCGGCGCATCCATGTTGTCCATGGCCGCGAGGGTACCCTGCTTGCTCTGGCCTTCGGAATCAAGCACGATCACATACTTGCCCTTGTATTCGGGCAGCTTCTCTACGCCGCTCGAGCCGTTCTCGATATAGGCCATGGTCCATGCGGGGACGCTGGCGCCCAGAGCGGTGCCCTTGTGCTCGAGCACATCGGGAGTCAGTACGGTCTCGGCCGGAGCGGGTCCGGTCGGCTTCGGTGCCGGCTGGCTTACGCACGAAGCCGCCACAAGAATAACCGTAACGACAAGGAGCACACCAAAAATCTTCTTCACGATAACCTCCTTAAAGGTCTTTCGATGATGCGGAACGGCCGCACGGACCTGGCCGTGGCGATCCCGGTTCCATGGAATCGTATGTCAAGGGATGTTCTCCCCTTTGACCATGTTTACATGCCGCTGTTGAAGGTGAAGGCCTTGCCGCGGCTGTAGACCAGATACAGGTCCTTCAGTCCGGCGCGGTCTGCCGCGTCATAGAAGGAGTCCTCCACCTTGTCTCTCGACTTGAAAGTATACAGCGCCAATTTCGTTTCTCCAGGCGCGTAGGAGACCTGCTCCACTTCGCGGAACAACTTTGCCAGCGCCCTGCGCAGCGTGCTTATCTGGCGGGAATCGGGTGTGTTCTGGATGACTACCTCGTAGCGGATGCCGCGCGCCAGGGAGTTCTTGACCAGCATCTTGGTCTGGTCGGTCATCTTTGGCATGGCGGACCACACCGATGCGGCGACGGCATTGCCGACCGCGGACTCGGCGGAGGTCGTGCTCATGACCTGCGGGCTCTGGAACGCCACCGAGCCGAGCAATTGGGCCGTCGAGGTATCGTATATCTTCATCGAGCCTTGAGCCGTGGCGTAGAACTTGCCACCGGAGCTCGATGATGTCGAGCTGAACGATATTTCGACATAGACGTCGGCATTGTACTTCTGGGCAAGATACTGGATCAGGTCTATGGAACCGCCGGTCTCTGATTGGTAGGCAGCCTGCTGGTCCTTCTTGTTCTTCTCGATCTGGTCAAAGTCGACGACGGAAAGCCCCAGCTTCTCGAGCAGATAACGGTTGGCCTGGTTGACAGCGGTCTTTGCCGACTGGGGATCGATGCCGGCTTTTTCATCGAAATAGACCATGTATTGCAGCCTGGCAAGATAATTGTTGAGGTAGGCTTCCTCTTCCGGTGTCAGGACGCCAGGCGGCGGCGGTGGCACATCCGTCGTGTCGGCACTCGAGCCGGCACTCGAGCCGGTTGCGGTCGCAGGAGCAGCGGAGCCCCCGGTCGATGTGGTGGCGGAACCCGGAGCTGCCGCGGCACCACCTTGAACCAGGGCCACGGCCCTGTCCTTCATGGCCTGGCTGGAATCCGATGCGGCCGGTTGCGTCGCGGGCGCGGTGGCTGGAGCGGGGCTCGGTGCCGCTGGCTTGGGCGAGCTGACGCACGATGCCAGAATCGCCGTGCAGGCCACTATGCTCAACATTGTTTTTACGTTCATGGCGTTCCTTCCAATGGTCACGGAATCATACTATAGCGCTCTGGTGGCGATAAAACAAATCACCACGTATTGAAGTTCTAATGAGGCATTGGCCATGAATCAAGTGGAACGAATGCCGTGACCACTCATCTGCCGGCATTGGCTACGGCAAGTCCGCCCGAAGGCATGAGCCCGGACAGGCCTGGGGCATCAAGCTTGGCATCGGCGGAGATCAACGACGGCAGAAACATGGATGCTGAAATCCGTGACAGCACGGCCTGGCGGTCTCCCGCGGCAACGACAATCCAGCGGGCGTCCGCGTCCGGCCTGATCGGCAGCCGGGCGATCTCGCCGTCGGCGCCATGGAGGGTAACGCCCTGCTCGGTGTCCTCGAGTGCCACCAGGAGGCGCGTGGGCGTGCTGCCCGCGATGGCCGCGGCGAGTATCCGCTTGTCGATGCGGGCGATGCCGCTGGAATCGACCGAGAGTATGGAACCGTCGGCCATGCTCAGCTCGGCCGATACGAGGCCGGAATGGATGTCCAGCGTCAGTATCGAACCGCCCGCCGGCAACCCATACGGCCCGACTGCGCAGGTTGCGCCGGGGGGCAGGCTGAGCTGGCCATCGGAGAGAGCCGCGCCGCCGTTCAGCTCGAAGCCCTGGCCGGCGACACCGCCTTCGAAGCCGCTAGCCGCGACAAGGGCCTGGCCCAGTCGCGACAGTTCTGCTAACAGGAATTCAGGATATGGCCCCGGCAGGACCGAGAAGTCGTCGTATATCGCGTAGAAGCCATCCGGTCCGGCTATGGTCGATGCCGCGGCATGAGTACGGAACAGATCGGTTGACAGCGTACCCTGTGCGACCCGTTCATTGTCCACATAGATCGTTGCTAGAGCCGACTCGGAACGACGTCTTCCCGGAGCCAGATGCACCGATATGCGGACGGCGCGCGAAGGCAGCCGGGTTCTGGAGGCGATACGCTCGATTCCGGATCGGACGCCAACGTATCCATCGATGACATCGACGGCCAGCGATTCCGAACCCGATTCCGAAATGGAGGCGAACAACCTGCCAGAGCCGCGTGGGAATTTCTCGGAGACCGGTGCAACGGCAAAGGTCAGGGTGCATTCTCCAATGCCGTCAGTCATCGCCTCCGCGGGCAACAGCGATGTTGCGCTTGTTATGCCCGAGCCATCGCCGAGGACATAGCCAAACCCGGACGAATAGGCCTCCAGGTAGGGTTGCCCCATGACTTGCGGCGGGGCAGATTGCATGCGCGTTCCTGAATCCGCCAGATTATCGTCAAACTCGAAGTGCGACCATGCCGGCAGCACAACGCCACCGGTCTGCCGTTGAGCCGGCACGGGCAACTTGACCTCTACTCTTGATGGAGCCGAAACTTGCAGGCCCAGTGGAGGTTTGAATGGAAAGACCTCGGCCCTGGCGACGTAGACGCCGCCGGACTCGGACGAACGCCACGCAAGCCGATCGATCTTCTGGGATGCGGGACCCTCTGCCTTGATGATGCCATCGACCGACCACCGTATCCACGGATCAATGCCGGTGGGCAGTTCCTGCAGCTTGAGCAGCGAGACCTTGCCTGCGGTGATCGTACCAGGATACACGAACAGCTTCGGCGTGACCGGTTCCTGGTCGTATACCAGCAACGCGGTACTGGTCGATGCAAGAATCGCCCCGGCGGCGCTCTTGATCGTGATCTGCATGGTGTAGTAGTTGTTTGGCAGGCCGTCTGGCAGGGCGATCGCCTGCGGTTCGCCCAGGATATCCCGTGCCCCGGTCGTCGGCGCCAGGTTGAGTGTCGCCGCCTCGGCTCCGTCGGGCGCGTACAGGACGATATCGACGGCGGTAGCGTCAGGCGCGCCATCCGATGCGCTGATCGACAGGCCTATCGATTGAGCCGGATCGACCCTTGAACCGGCCGTCAGCGTGGCGTCATGCTGCGAGAGTACCACCTTGTACATCGATCCCAGCTCCTTTTCGGAGAGCAGGGCGGTGCCAATGTCGCATGACGAGGCGACCAGTACGGTGAGCAGGATGAACACTACGGAGCGTCGCGCTGTGGCGCTTGCCATACACATATCCACGATGAAGTATAGCACCAAAGCACTATGGGAACCATAGATATCAGAAAGAAAGCCGTCCCGTGGTACCTTCGATCCGGATATCCGTGTGGGTGCTGTTCGACCAGCGCTGCAGGTCGGCGAGCCGGCGTGCGGCCTCGGCCGCCGGTGCGATGACCGGCCTGTAGGTCGTACGTTCGATGACGATCGGTATGATGTCCGCATGGGACAGCCGCCCTCCGGCCACGACGATGCGGACCGCCGCGGAGTCGTAGGTCTGGCCGGAGGCCATATCGAAGACGAAGTTGCCCAGCGAGTAGATGATCAGCCCGTCGTGGTAGCGTTCAAGCGATTGCGGGACGTGGGGATGATGGCCCAGCACGGCCGTGGCGCCTGCATCGATGATGGCTCTGGCCAGCGTCCGCTGCGGCTCGCCGGGCATGTGCTGGAGCTCCTCGCCCCAGTGCAGCGACACGAACAGGTAATCCGGGGCCAGGGTCGCCCTGATTCTGCGGATATCGGCCAGTATCGCGCCTGTTTCCATCGGGGCGATGCCGGACCGCGAAGCATCGGCGATGTCGGAGGGTCGCGGTGACAGACGGCCGTACGAGAGCCTGGCCTCGGTCCTGGCGTACGCCTTGGCTGCGACGCCGCTTCTGGCCGCAACCACGCTCCATATCGGCTCGGCGTATCCGAGGAAGACGAATCGTACGCCATCGCGGTCGATGACGGCCGGCGCGCGCGCGTCTTCGGCATCGATGCCTGCCCCGCAGTGGCGCATGCCCAGGAGGTCGATGTAGTCAAGCGTCTCCGCAAGTGCCTTGGGGCCATAATCGTTCATGTGGTTGTTGGCCATCGACAGGATGTCGAAGCCGGCCCAGGCAACGCCGAACAGCGTCGCGGGATCGGCCCGGAAGGTGATGTTCTCCGGCTTGCCAGGATAGGGCGTACCAAGGTACGAGGCGGGTGATTCCAGATTCGCAAAGGCGATGTCGGCGGACGAGACCAGGTCCTTGACGCCGGTGAACAGGAAGCGGTAACCCTGTTCCGAGGCGCGCTTGCCTGGCGTCCGGGAAAGCAGGATGTCACCGCACGCGAGCACCGAGAAGGCGCGGTCCCTGGCTGACGGCGATGCCACCGCCGCGGGTACGGATGGTCGCCCGATATCGGACCGGCACGAAAGGCAGCACAGGCAACAGATCACGGCCGCTGCCCGCATGGTCATCGGACCGCTGCCTCGTATACGGCCCTGGCTATGGGCAGGCGCCGGCCCATGCCAAAGGCGCGTGGCGACACCTTGAGCACCGGCGCAGCCTGCCTGCGTTTATATTCGGCACGAGCCGTCATCGTCACGATGCGCCTGACCAGCGCGTCATCGTACCCGCGGGCTATGATGTCGTCTGCGCAGAGATCCTGCTCGATGTAGAGCTCGAGGACCGCGTCGAGCAGCTCGTAGGGCGGCAGCGAATCCTGATCGAGCTGGTTCGGGCGCAGTTCCGCCGAAGGCGGCTTGTCGATGATTGCCCGAGGCAGTATGCCCTCGCGGGCATAGATGCGCTCGCAGAGCGAGAAGACCTCGGTCTTGAGCAGGTCGCCGATGGGAGCGAGCGCACCGCACATGTCGCCATACAGGGTGCAGTAGCCGACGGCGAGCTCGCTCTTGTTGCCCGTGGTCAGCAGCATCGAATCGAATTTATTGGACCACGCCATCAGGATATCGCCCCGGATGCGGGCCTGCAGGTTCTCTTCGGTCAGCCCGAATGGCGTACCGGCGAAGTGCGGCTCCATAGTCGAAAGGAAGCTGGAGAACGGGCCTTCTATCGGCACCGACTCCAGTCGGCAGCCCAGATTGCGGCAGAGTTCGACGCTGTCATCGACCGAGCCGGCCGACGAGAAGCGGGAAGGCATCGCTATGCATGTCAGGTTGTCCGCTCCCAGGGCCTTGGCTGCGAGCACGGCGACGAGGGCGGAGTCGATGCCCCCGGACAGCCCTAGGTGGGCCTTCCTGAATCCACACTTCTTCATGTAGCCGCGTACGCCTTCGACCAGGGCCCGCTCAACCTCGTCCCAGCGGTCGGGGAACTCGGGCCCGCCAGCCGCCTGGGCCCTGGCCTCGGTGTCGACCGAGATGATGTCGACACCAAACGACCCCAGCGCCACAACCTGTCCTTCGCTGTCGACCATGAATGAACGGCCGTCGAATATCAGCGAATCATCGGCGCCGGCCATGTTGCAGTAGGCCACCGGGATCGACCCGGAGCGCGCCAGTTCGGAACAGAGCCGCGCGCGCAGGCCTATCTTGTCCATCTGATACGGCGACGATGAAGGCACGATGATCAGGTCGGCACCGGCATCGAGCAGTTCGCGCGGCGGATCGATGGGGTAGCGCATGCCCTGGACCGGTGCGGTCTCTCGCCATAGATCCTCGCATATGGCGAAGCCGATCCTGAGCCCGCGATACTCCCATATACGCCGCTCGCGGGCCGGTTCGAAGTAGCGGGCCTCGTCGAAGACATCGTAGGTGGGCAGCAGGGTCTTGGCCTGCTCGAACACGACGCGGCCGTCGAGCAGTACCGAGAGCGCGTTGGTCAGCGGTCTGCCGAGCCCGGACGTATTGCGGCCGATGTGGCCGACCGCCACGGCGATGCCGGCGGGCAGTGAGCGCTGCAGCAACCTGAACGCCGTCTCCTCGCGGTCGGCAAAACTGGGCTGGTCGAGCAGGTCCAGCGGCGGATATCCGCACAGGGCCATCTCGGGCAGCACGACCAGGTCGGGCGATGTGGCCATCGCACTCCGGACCGCGTGTATGATTCTGTCGACGTTGCCTGGGAAATCGCCGACGACGGCATCGATCTGGCAGAGTGCAAGCTTCATGGATTCTCCGATCAGGCGGGTGCCCTTGTCCGGAACTTGCACCCGATCGTCGGCCATAGTACACTGCGGCCGTGAAAAAGACAACGTTGGCGGTTCCCGCCGGTTCTCCTCGCGTCGATGCCTTCGTCGCCGAGGCTCGTGTCTCGGGCAGGTCGGTGATCGATCTGGCTGTTGCCGGCTCAGCGGAGCCGCAGGCTGGCCTGACCTGGAATCCGCTGTCCTTCGCGTCGGCACGGGCGGCCCTGATCGAGGCGGAGACGGCGCTCGGCGGTTCGCTGGACGAACTGGTGCTCTTTGCCGATCCGCCTTCCGGCCCCGCCACCATCGTCGATTCGACGCCACGCGACATAGAACACGAGGTGCTGACCTGGGCCGCCGGCTATGCCGAGCTGCTCCGCGAGGCGGCCAGGCGCTTCGCGGAGCGAGGAAGCGGCACCATCATGCTGACGGTCGTAGCTGAGGATCGTGGACCGCTCGGTTCGATGGCCGCCGGCGCCTTGCTCGGGCTGGCCGAAGGCCTCCTGGGCAATGACCAGGGCACGGCCCGGTACCTCGCGATTCGCGACGAATCGGGCCAGCCCGATCTGCTGGCCAGGCAGATTGTGAAGATGCTCGACGACAGCTCTCACGAGCGGTCGCGCGGACGGGCGCAGGTGCAGCGCTTCGGTGGCCGTCCCGGCATATTCGGACGCGGTTGATGCGAGCCAGCTATCCCACCGGGAGGCGGTCATGACCAGGAGTGCTGTCAGGCGTTTTGGCATTCTGACCAGCGGAGGCGACTGTCCGGGGCTGAACGCGGCGATTCGCGGTGTGGCCAAGGCGGCGTCGGGCATATTCGGGATGGAGATCGTCGGCATCTCGAACGGGTACCGGGGTTTGATAGAAGGCGACGCGCGTGATCTGTCGCCCGATGATTTCTCGGGGATTCTGACGCGCGGCGGCACGATTCTCGGTTCGTCGCGCGAGAAGCCATTCAAGGGCCGCGATGACGAGACAGCCTCCGATGCCGAGGTCGGACAGGGCAAACCGGAGGCGATCAAGGAGAATTTCGTCCGGCTGAGGCTCGATGCCCTGGTCGTGCTCGGCGGCAACGGCACCAATACGACCGCCCACCTCCTGGCCCGGGAAGGCCTCAATGTGGTCGGACTGCCCAAGACCATCGACAACGATATTTGGGGCACGGATGTTACCTTTGGCTTTCATTCCGCCGTCGACATCGCGACCGAGGCGATAGACCGGCTGCATTCCACGGCGCACTCACACAACCGCGTCATGGTGATCGAGCTGATGGGACACAAGGCTGGCTGGCTGGCGCTGTATGCCGGCATTGCCGGTGGTGGTGATGTCATCCTGATACCGGAGATTCCATACGACGCGGCAGTAGTCGCGCGCGACATCGAGCGGCGCCGGTCGGAAGGCAAGCAGTTCTCGATTATTGTCGTGGCGGAAGGCGCCATGTCGAAGGACGAGGCGGCGCTGCCCAGGCGGGAGCGCAAGCGCCTGCGCGAGAAGATGCCGTACCCGAGCATCGGGTACCGGGTGGCCGCCGAGATTCAGGAGGCGACCGGCATGGAAACCCGCGTGACGGTGCTCGGGTACCTGCAGCGCGGAGGCACACCGAGCCCCTATGACCGCGTCCTGGCGACCGCCTTTGGTACCGCGGCCGCTGAACTGCTGGCGCGCGGAAGGTTCGGCCGCATGGTATCGATGAAGGATGCCTCGATCTCGTCGGTGCCCCTGTCGGAGGTTGCCGACAAGACCAAGACCATCCCGCCCGAGCACTACATGCTGGACACCGCGCGTCTCGTGGGCACCTGTTTCGGTGACGAGACGCGGTAGGCCTATCTTCCCAGGAACGACGGCAGACTGGCTGTCGTGCGTATCTTGACCACCACCGACATGCCCGGAAGCAGTGTCATGCCTTCTATCGGGTCGGCAAAGCGAATCTTGATGGGAACCCGCTGTGTCGTCTTGGTGAAGTCCCCGATCTGGAAGGCCGGCGCCACGATGCCGGCACGTATCAACTCGACCGTGCCATGAAACACGCGGCCACCGAAGGCGTCGACCGTCATCGTGACCGCCGAGCCGATCGCTATCTTGTTGATCTTGGTCTCCTCGAGATTCGCCGTCACCCATATGTCGTCAAGGTTGTTGACCGACAGTATGGCCTGGCCGGGCTGGACCACGTCGCCTGGCACCATCGATATCTTGTCGACCGTGCCCGAGATCGGCGTGACGAGGGATGTGTTGAGCAGTTGTGCCCTTATGACGCCGATCTGCGCCAGGGCGGTGTCCACCTGCGTCTGCGCCAGGGTGTATTGCGCCTGTGCCGCATCGAGCGCGCTGATCGAGTGGTCATAGTTCTCCCGAGTCGTCGCGCCGTTCTTGTACAGGCCCTGGATGCGCACTGAATCATCCCGCGTCTTGTCCAGGCTGATCCTGGAGAGCACCAGATTCTGCCGCGCGAAGGCGAGAGAGGCCTGCGCCTGTGCCTCCTGGGCGTGCAGGTCGGTCGCATCGAGTGTTACAAGAACATCGCCCTGCTTGACCTGCTGACCTTCCGTCGCCATGATCGCGCTGATGCGGCCAAGCATGCGTGAACTGAGCTTGATCTGCTTGCCATCGATAGCCGCATCATCCGTGCCCACGTAGCCGATCGTGTTGACCGCCCACAGCGAGCCTCCGATGATCGCGGCGAGCGCCACGATCACCAGAATCACGGTGCCTGCCAGCTTCGGTCCCTTGCGTATTTCCTTCTTCGTTGCGGTTGTGGCGGCGCCATTCCTGTCGGTCGCGCCTGTGCCTGGCATCCGTGTTCCGCCCTGTGCTCCACTTCGTGCGTCACTCATCGATGTTCTCCTCGAGCATGTTTCGTAGTACCATGAAGCCGTTCATGCGTGTTCTTCCTCTTCTATGAATGAGCCAGTGAACTGGCTGTTGTACAGATCCGCGTAGAAGCCATTCTTCGCTATCAACTCGTGATGGTTGCCCATCTCGATGATGCTGCCCTTGTTCATCACGAGTATCATCTCCGAATCGCGTATTGTCGAAAGCCGGTGCGCTATGACGAAATTCGTCCGCCCCTTCATCAGCTCGCGCATTGCCCGCTGGATGTAGACCTCGGTGCGCGTATCGACACTGCTGGTCGCCTCATCAAGAATCAGTATGGGTGGATTGCTCAGCAGTGCCCTCGCGATGGTCAGCAGCTGCTTCTCCCCCTGGGATATATTCGATGCTTCTTCGTTGATGACCGTGTCATAGCCATCGGGCAGGGCCCTGATGAAGTGGTCGGCGTGCGCTGTCCTGGCCGCCAGGATGATCTCCTCGTCGGTCGCGCCTTCGCACCCATAGGCAATGTTGTCGCGGATACTGCCCTTGAAGAGCCAGGTATCCTGCAGCACCATGCCAAAGGTCCGGCGCAACGCTCCGCGCTGAATATCGCGCAGGTCGATGCCGTCCACGGTTATCGATCCGCCCTGGATCTCGTAGAACCGCATCAGCAGGTTGACGAGGGTGGTCTTGCCCGCGCCGGTTGGACCAACGATGGCTATCGTCTGGCCCTTCTTCACGTCGAGATTGATCCCGTCCATCAGCGGAGCGCCGTCGGTATAGCCGAAGCGCACATCGTGGAAGGCCACTTCGCCGCGCGGTTCCTCGATCGTGCCGGCGTGCACGGCGTCCGGAACTTCTTCCTGCTCGTCGAGCACCTCGAAGACACGCTCGGCGGAGGCAAGCGCGGATTGCAGCACGTTGACGATGTTGGCCACCTGGGCAATCGGCATCGTGAACTGCCTGGAGTACTGGATGAAAGCCTGAATGTCTCCAAGCGTGATTATTTTCCTGGAGGTCATCACGCCGCCGATGACGCATATCAACACATAGCCCAGGTTGTTTATGAAGTTCATCACCGGCATCACGGCGCCGGAGATGAATTGCGCGCGCCAGCTCGCCTCGGCCAGTCGGCCATTGATGTTCTCGAAGACATCAAGGGAATCCTGCTCGTGATCGAAGGCCTTGACGATCGTGAAGCCCGAATACATCTCCTCGATATGGCCGTTGAGGGCTCCAAGCTCCTTCTGCTGGGCCGCGAACTTGCCCTGCGACACCTTCGATATCCTCATCGTCACCATCATGGCCGTAGGCAGGGTCAATAGGCTTATCAGCGTGAGCACGGGGCTGATGGTCAGCATCATCACGATGACGCCAAGGATGGTGGCGATCGACGTTATGAATTGCGTCAGGCTCTGCTGCAGGGTGTTGGCGATGTTGTCGATGTCGTTGGTGACGCGGCTCATGATCTCGCCATGCGTCCTTGCGTCGTAATACTTGAGCGGCAATCGGTGCAGCTTAAGGTTCACATCGGTACGCATGTCGTAGACTATTCTCTGCGCCACATCCGACATGACGATCTGCTGAATGTAGCTGAGCAGCGTGCTGACCAGATACAGGCCGATGATGACGAGCAGCAGGTGCTGCACGTAGACGAAGTCGATGCCGGGCAGTGGCTTCCCGGCCATCAGCGCCGCATACTTGCCGATGAGGCCATCGAACAGCTTGGTCGTCACCTTGCCCTGAAGCTTCGGGCCGACGATGCTGAAAACGGTGCTGCAGACGGCCAGCACCAGCACGATGCCGAACTGAATCCTGCGCACGCCAAAGTACGAGAAGAAGCGACGGATGGTCTTGCCCATGTTCTTGGGCTTCTCGGTTGGCCCGCGGCCGCCCATCATCATGCCGGGACCGCCACCCGGTCTGCCCATCGGTGGTCGCCCCGGTACCGTGCCGGCCGACGTTCCGACCGCCCTCGAGTGGTCGCTCATGCTATTTCCTCTTCCGAAAGCTGCGATTCGACTATTTCACGATAGACCGGACAGCCGGCGTACAGTTCGTGATGCGTGCCCATGCCCGCAATCTTGCCTTCGTCGAGCACGATGATCCTGTCCGAGTCCATGATCGTTGCCACGCGCTGGCCGACGATGATAACCGTCGCGTCGGCGGTCTCCTGGTGAAGCGCCGCCCGGAGCAGCGAGTCGGTCTTGAAGTCGAGCGCGGAGAAGCTGTCGTCGAACACGTAAATCTCGGGCCTCTTGACCAGGGCGCGGGCTATGGAAAGCCGCTGCTTCTGGCCACCGGATACGTTGGTGCCGCCCTGCGAAATGGGTGCGTCGAAACCGTGTTCCATCGCCGACACGAACTCCAGCGACTGCGAGACCTCGGCCGCGTGTCGTACCTCCGCATCGGTCGCGTCGTCCTTGCCGTACCGGATGTTCTCGGAAACGGTGCCCGTAAACAGTACGGCCTTCTGCGGCACGAAGCCGATACGCGAGCGCAGGTCCTTCTGGGTCATCTCCCGGACGTCGATGCCGTCCACCAGGATCTGGCCTGAAGCGACATCGTAGAATCGGGGTATCAGCGATACGAGTGTCGATTTGCCCGAGCCCGTACTGCCGATGATGGCGGTCGTCTCGCCTGGCTTGGCCACGAAACTGATATGCCCGAGCGCCGGTGTCTCGGCGCCAAAATACGAGAAGCTGACATCGCGGAACTCGAGATAGCCCCGTACCGATGGATCGGGCGTCTTTGGATGGACGGGATCGACCAGATCCGGTTGCGTCTCCAGTACCTCGTTGATGCGGTCGGCCGAGGCCTGTGCGCGCGGCACCATGATGAACATGATCGATGCCATCACGAAGGAGAACAGGATCTGCATTGCGTACTGCAGGAAGGCCATCATGTTGCCAATGTTCGAAACGCCGCTGTCGATGCGATGGCTGCCGAACCATAGAATCGATATGACGGTCATGTTCATGATCAGCATCATGACTGGCATCATCATGGCGAATATGCGGTTGACCTTGACCGAGGCGACCATCAGATCGTAGCTCGCCTCGTCGAAGCGCGCCTTCTCGTATTCGCCGCGGTTGAAGGCACGGATGACCCTGATGCCGGTCAGGTTCTCCCGGACGACCAGGTTGATGCGGTCGATCTTCTTCTGTATGGCCTGGAACAGCGGAAAGCCCTTGGCGGCGACGGTGCCGATGAATACGCCGAGCACGGGGATGGCGACGATGATGATCCAGGCGAGGCCCTTGTCCTTCTGCAGCGCCAGGATCATGCCCCCGACCGCCGTTATCGGCGCCGCTATCATCATCCGCTGGGTCATCATGACGACGTTCTGCACCTGCACCACGTCATTCGTGCTTCTGGTTACCAGCGATGGCGTGCCGAATCTGTCAAATTCGTGCAGCGAGAACCTGGAAACGCGCGAGAAGATGCCGCTGCGCAGGTCCTCGCCAAAACCCATCGCCACGTGCGATGAAAGGTAGCTCGCTATGACGGCGCACAGCGAGCCGCCGACGGCGACGAGTATCATCTGCAGGCCCGTACTCAGGATGTACGGAATGTCGCCGTTGGTGATGCCCTTGTTGACGATGTTGGACATCAGCGTCGGCAGGTAGAGGTCACCCATCGATTGCAGGAACACGACGACGATGACGGCCGATACCGGTATCCAGTATGGCTTCAGATAGCGCATCAATTTGAGCATGTGTGCTGTGCCGCCTTACTCGAAGTCGGCGAGTGCCACCGCGCGGCACAGATCGGCCGCCGCTATCTGGACATCGATCCGCTTGTTGACGATCGTGAATTCGCTCCGGAGCCGCGCCAGCTGGGCCGTCAGCAGGTCCGTCGCGCTTGCGGTGCCGGCCTTCGACCGCTGCTCCGTCACGCGCTCGTTTTCCTTGGCCTGGTCGAGCATCCGGGCGACCAGGGCCGCGTCGCGGCGCGTCTGGTCGTAGGTCAGCGCGCATGCGCGTACGTCGAGCCGGATCAGCTCCTCCTGACGGTCCTTGTCGGCGCGGCTCTTCTCGATGCCATAATCCTGGGCCTGTCCTTCCAGCAGGTTAGCCGGAATGCCTCCAATGTCCCAGGCCACCGACACGCCGAGGCTCCAGGTGCCGGTGAACTTCCAGGGATCGGTCTGGAAGGCGACGCGCTGGTTGGGATCGGCAAGGGTATAGTTGCCGGTCAGGCTGACAGCCGGATACAGCGGAGCCTCTGCCAGCTTCTTGCTGTGCTCCGCGACATCGACAGCGATCGCCGAGGCCTGGACTTCCGGCCTGCGTCGCAAGGCCGACTCCGCCAGCGCGTTCGCGTCGATGCTGTCGGCCAGTGGCTGGCCGGGTCCGGCCAGCTCCGGCGTCGTGTCCGGGGCCGAACCGAGCGCAAAGAGCGTCGTCGGATCGGCGGCCAGCACCGTGTCACCGTTCTCCGACAGCAGCGACGCGAGCGACAGGAAGGCGCGCTGTTGCATCGTCCTGGCGTTGCCCAGATCGATGTCGGCCTGATCACGCCGCATCTGCGCGGCCAGGAGGTCGGCATTGATGACGGTGCCCTGGGCCAGCTGATGCTGCACCACCTCGAGATTGTTCTGCATCAGGTTCAGGTTCTCCTGGAGCATGCGGACGTTGAATATGGAACGGACGGCCTCCCAGTAGGCGCGGCGCGTCTCGAAGTCGAGTGCCCTGCGGACCATAGCAAGGCTTATTTGCTTGCCGCGCGACTGCAGCTCTGCCAGCGCCGCCGACTCGCGCAGACGGTAGCCGGCGAAAACCGGATACTGCATGGTCGCGCCCAGACTGAAGGCGTTGTCGAGCGAATCAATCGTTATCGGCATTCCACCAAAATTGATGGTCGACTGAAGGTCGCTGAGCCTTGTGTAGCCCGCGCTGAGCGACAGGGACGGCAGCTGTCTCCTTCGCGCCTCCTCTGCCTTCGCGGCGGCGGCCAGCGCATCCCAGTGCGAACTCTGAACGCGGGCGTCCGCGGCCATCGAAAGCCGCACCGCATCATCGATGGTGATCGTTCTGGTCTGCGCTCCCACGTTCAGCGCGAGCATGAGGCCGAACGTCAGCGGCAGTGCCCTGATTGCCAGGGCTGTGAATCGTGTGTTCGTACGTGCGTGCATAGAAGGTGCTCCAAATAGAAATTCCATATTCACGAATTCTCTGCGCCGCAGTGGGACGTCGCGTTGATGCCACCTCTGTCGGCGAAGAACCGCTCCACCTTGGTCAGCAGCTCGAGCAGTTTCTCGCTGTCCGCGCTGCCCAAGTATTCGATGAGGGCTGCGAAACTGTCATCGTATGACTTGAGCGCCGGGTCGAGCATGGCCTCGCCGTTGGGGGTCAGCACGACACGTACCGCGCGCCTGTCCTCGGGGTCCATGGCGCGATGCACGAGTCCCGACTTCTCCAGGCTGGTCAATATCTGGGTTACCGCCGGAACGGTTATGCCAATCGCTGCGGCTATCTCCGAAACCCTCATGCCGCCCTGAAGATTGGCCTTCTTGAGGCGGATCATCACGAAGAGCGGCGTCATCTTCTGCCTTGGCTCGAGGCTCTTGAACATGTTCATGTGTATGACGCGGTTCAGTCGCTTGAAGGTGTCCATCAAGCTTCGAGCCAGATCATGCTCGGTAGGTATCATTCTTGCTCCATTTATTTAAGCAGCTAAACAATTAAAAATTAAGATATTAACTGGTGCATTGAATGTCAAGCGCGGCGGGATGCTTTCTTGTCGATCTGATGGAGCCTGGACAAAAAGAACCGCCGCGGTCGTACGCGGCGGTCGTTCACTGTAATCGAACCAGGATCCGCTACTTCTTCTTGAGCTTGCGCTTTGCCGTCTGAATTCTTGACTGCTGTGCCTCGGCGGCCGCCAGCAACGAGGCCGCGCGCCTGGACATGCGCGCGCGTATCGCCATGAAGCCAAGACCGCCAACAATCATCAGAAAGCACAGGAGCTGGCCCATCGAGAAGTTGAATGGCGTCGAGTACAGGTGAATCGAGGCGTCCGGATTGCCCAGCTTGATGATATACCCAAGGTCGGCATCGGGTTCCCGGAAATATTCTATGATGAAACGGATCAGTCCGTACCCGGTCACATAGGCACCTACGGCGAAACCCTTGAATGGCTTTCTGGGCCGAACGATGAACCACATGACCAGCCACAGGACGATGCCCTCGAAGAGCGCCTCGTACAGCTGCGATGGATGTCTCGGCAGATTGATCATCGGGCCATCGAGCAGCATGCCGGTGCGCCGGGCAATGTCGGCCACCCAGGACTCGCTCGACTGAAATTTGGTTGCGTTGGGGAAGATCATGGCCCAGGGCGCCGTACTGACCTTGCCCCACAGCTCGCCATTGATGAAGTTGCCCAGCCGGCCAAAGGTGTAGCCCAGCGGCACCGCTATGGCGATCATGTCGGCCCACTCCAGGAAGTCCAGGCGCCGGCGCCAGGCATACGCGACAAAGCCTATCGTCGCGCCTATGAAGCCGCCGTGGAATGACATGCCCATGAATCCGGTGAACTTGCCACCTTCGCCGAACGGCCAGAATATGAGCCAGGGCTTGCTCCAGTAGATGCCGCTTGGATCATACAGCAGGGTGCCGAAGAGCCGCGCTCCTATGATCAACCCGACGATGCCTGCCAGAAAGAAGCCAGAGATATCGTCGTCGGTGTATCCGAGCCTTCTGCTCCTTACCTGATAGGTGAATAATAGGTAGGTAATGCCAAACGCGACCAGGTACATCAGGCCGTACCAGCGCAGTGGAAATTGTGGCAGGAATGGAAATATCTCTGGCTTCAGCCAGGAAGGAAATTGAACGGCGGCGAGCATCGGCGACCTCCGGATTGTCATATCTGCGCCAGACTGACCTGGCTCGTACCCACTATACCCGCGAGGTCGGACAGGCGCAACGGCTGGGCTATTTCAGGGGACGTTCTATCACGCGGCCCAGTTCCTGGTCGAAGGAGAAGGCCACCTTCTGCTTCGTCTGTCGTATCTCGTGAAACCGGTTGTGGCTCTCCAGTACAACCCCGGCGAAGATGGAGCCCCTGACTATGATTTCGCTGGTAAAGTGCTCCTCGTACTTCTCGCGCAATTCGAATATGCGCAACGAACGCCTTTCAAGCAGCTTGACCAGGCGCAGCTTCTCCTGCCTGATCGTGTCGAGGTTGCCCCCTGACTTCTCCATGTCGCGCATGGTCTTGTCGGCTTCCAGGATGCCGGCCTTGACCTTTGCTATCTCGTGCTCCTCTGCCTCTATCGCATCCATGATCAGGTAGTCCTGGCCAAAGGATACTTGCGTCGGGGCGCCTGTTTCGGAGCCAAGGTTCTGCACCTCGATGCCCTTGCGCGCCCGGCACAGGCCGCCTACCAGGTGTCCGCGGTCTCCGGCCAGCAGGAGCCGTCCATTGGTCTTGATGTTGCAGAGCAGCGCCGAGTTCTTGAGCCTGATGTCGTCAACGCTCAGGAGCATCGCCTGTTCGGCGAAAGCGGCCTCTATCGAGGCGTGTGCCCGTATGGTTCCGCGCTTGGCTCCCTTGATGCCTTCGGTAATCCTGACGGAGCCTCCGGACGAGACGAGCGCTGCTTCGACGGAGCCGGCGATGTACACATCGCCGCCGGCTATTACCGTATACCCGGTCAGTACGGTGCCCGTTATCGCTACCGGGCCGGGGAAACGTATGTTGCCGGTGGCGGGGCCGACGTCACCGGTGATCTTCTGAGCCGGATCGATGGACAGCATGTTCTTGTCGAAGCGCAGCTGGCCGCTCCTGGCCGCCTTGAGGACCCGATCGCCGCTTTCCTTGGTCTCGTCGATGATCGATGCGTCGTAGGTGGGAACCTCGGTGACGAGCGGATTCTTCGGCGCGGGAATGACGCCTCCCAGCACATCGGTGCCGTCCTGGCCCTCGACGCCTATCACCTGCAGTTCCAGAATGGGCTGCCCCTCCACGATGATGGTGGCCTTGTCCTGGTTCTTGTAGTCGGCGGAACCGTTCTCGCGCAGCGTAACCGCAGAACCGGTGGCCAGGTGCACGAGCCAGTTCAGTCTGTATCCTCCGGCTGGAACCGGTGGCTTGCCGCGAGCCACGATGCGGCCGGCCACGGGGCGCCCCTCGCGGGCGTCGGCCAGCGCCGATGCCATGGCCTTGGAATCGAGGCTCGAGACGACGCCCGCCTGGCTCAGGGCTTCCTGCAGCAGGTCGAGGCTCAGGTCGCGGCCGAGCCCATACCCCCGTTCAAGGTTGACGGAAGCGGTCAGGGCGTCTTCTGCTATCGATACCGTGATGCGGGCGTCACGGTATGGAACGACGCGAGCCAACGCCTGGCTGTCTTCTTCCGCGATGAGCAGCAAGCCGTCATCCTCGCTGATCAGCGATTCGTTGGAGAGGTGCAGGTTCTCGAAGATCCTGATAGCCGGATCGTTTCCTGGTATTGCCGGAATCAGCGTGCCATAGACATCGAATCCTGGTTGCCCGGCGGCGGGAGGGCTGAACCGCGCCACCTCCTGGCCCTTCTTGACCAGTCCGATCCTGGCGGCCTTCGACAGGCCGAATTCATCCAGACTTCTGATCAGGCGGCTCAGCGATGGCGCGGCTTCCAGAATGGCACGATACTCGCCCGCCTGGGTGTCAGGCAGGAACGCGACCGACCACATGGTGGTCCTGTCCTTGCCGCGCACCGGATCCTTGCCCTCGGTCAGCGTGTAGTCAAGGAGCTCGGCTTCCGTGCTCTTGTAGAAGGCGATGACATCGGCCTTCAGCTTCTCGACCTTGACACCCTTCAGCCGGTGTCCCGACAGCGCGGCGCTGACCATCGAGAGATCGAGCGGCTTGCCCCGACCGCGTCCCTTGATGACGCTCAGGCTGGCCTTGAGCCTGTCGGGCGCTATGGTAACCCTGGCCTCCGCGTCGCGGTCTCCGGACAGGCTGAATCCCGACAATGGCTGGCCGCTCCGCGTTGACCTGAGCACCGCCGAGGCTATCTCCTCGACCGATATCAGTTGCGCCGCACTCTGGCCCAGCTCCTGGGCTTCCTTGAGGATGGCCTCGGCATCGGGTGGTGGCAACCTGCTATCCCCTGGTGAATAGTCAAGAAGCACGGTCGATCCATCGAGTGACAGCCTCGTGGAGTAGGTGCCAGCGCCGAACGGTATCAGATCGGCCCAGCGTGCGCCGACCCGCACAAACCCCGAATCGGCCGCGACCAGCTGTCCCTTCTCCCTGTTCAAGCCATTGCCGACATAGAAGGTCAGATCATCGGTCCGTTCGGCCGGTATCGGTTTGCCATAGACATTCTTTCCGGGTTTGCCTGGCCGTGTCGGCATGATACGTGCCACCACGGCGTTCTTGGGCGCCCAGAAGGAGCGCAGCACGCGCGTATCGATGGCTACCGGTTCGCGGACCTCAACCTTCTCGTAATCGATGACCTTCTGCGGCTTCGAAGCGAGGAATGGCAGCAGTCCCGATTTTGCAACGACCCGTTCCTTGGCCACCCGATCGACGCGCACCTTGTACAGGTTGGGAGCCGGCGCCTCCGCGATCGCGGCCGATTCAAAGGGCCGGTATTCGGCGGGCGTGTCGGCGGCGCCCCATTCGGCCTCCTCCGGCATCGTCGGCTCGGGTGCCTGTCCCCGGGCTATGATCTCGAGTGCCGGAGTCCTGGTCTTGGCGAACGCCTGGAGCGCCTCTTCCAGGCGCCGATTCGCAACGCCGACGATTCTGGTCTCGGCTACCAGTTTGGTCAGGCCTTCGATGGCCCAGTCGGGGCCTTCGGGCGCCGGTTCAAACCGCAGCGACGCCTCCAGCTCGAGTCCGTCAACGAGCAGTCGCATGTCGCCTTTGACCGTAACAGCTGCCATCGATTCGACCTAGACCTTGTATCCCTGCGAGAGGGCCTTGGCCATCTTCACCTTCAGAAACTGGTTCTCCTTGCGGAGTTGCCCTATCTCGTAGTGCTGCATCCGCACGGTCTCTATCAGGTCACCCTGTGTCAGCGCACCGCTGGCGAGCAGCTCTTCCACATAGTCCATCTTCGACTCGAAGTCGATGGCCGCCTCGGTGTCGGCCGCCCCGAAGCTGTCATCGAGGTATTCCGGATCGAGGAAGGAATCCTCATCGGACTCGGACGATATCAGCTTGTCAGCGATGCGGTACAGGGCCTGTGACAGAATCGACTGCGGCTTGTACCGGATGATGGGAATGCGGCTGCCAAGCGCCACATCCTGCAGATCATCACGGTAGATGATGCCCAGGTGCTCCAGATCCATGCCAAGGTATTCGCGGCACGAGCGGCGTATCTTCTGCGCCTTCTCGGCGTCTTTCGGGTCTTCCACCATGTTCAGCACGAGCCGGGGCGAAAAGCGGGACATCCGCATGTCAAAGGCGGTCCTGCTCGCGGGATCGGCCTGGGCGATGCGCCCCAGAATCTCGGGGATGTATGCGCGCTGCAGCGAGGCTCCGTCCTTCTTGAGCGACTCCAGTATGGCGCGAGCCTGTGACTTCGGCTTGAAGCTGTCCCACATCAACCTGAACACGGCGTTCTTGAGAAACAGGTAGCCATTCAGCGTGGCTGTCAGCGTCGGCGCCGTAACCACGATTCCGCGGCCGGACAGCAGGAAGAAGTCCAGGATGTTCGCGCCCGTGCCGGCGCCAAGGTCCAGGATCAGATAGTCGGCATCCTCTATCGATATCAGTCGTTTGGCGAGTTGCGTCTTCTGCCGGTAGGTGATGTTGGCCAGACCCGGTATCTCGGCGTCGCCCGGGATGAATCTGAGATTCGGATAGTCGGTATCGTGGATGATGTCTTCGAACTTTATCCTGGCGCCGGAGAGATAGGTGCCAAGCCCGTGTTTGGGCGCATTGAAGCCCAGTATCAGGTGCAGGTTGGATGAACCCAGATCCAGGTCTACCAGGACGACGCGTTTGCCCGCCTGGGCGAGCGCTATCGATAGATTGGCGGAGACGAGCGATTTGCCGACGCCGCCCTTGCCGCTGGCTATCGGAAGTATGCGCACGTCAGTCTACCTCTATCCGCTCGGGCTCGGTCTGAGCCGGTTCGACGGCGGGGGGCGTGGCTGAACGCCGCAGGAGCAGCGTGGCCGTCGCGATTGCATCCCAGAGCGCGATGGCGGGTATGACGAAACGCGCCAGAGTGTAGCTCGGCGCGGAATCGCCGCCGAAGAGTCGCGGCAGGGCCATGAGGCTGGAGAAGAGCGCTACCGCCTTGCCGACAGCCAGCAGGGGGCGATAATCGGCATAGCGTCTTGCATCGAGCCCCATGAACAGAAAGCCGACCGCGAACAACAGGTTGGGAGCTGATACGAGACGAAGCAGCTGGTGAGCCAGAGGCAATGCGGCCGCAAATGGCTGTGCGGTCAGGGCGAGTAGCAGGTAGCGCACGAGTTCCACGCCCGCGAACGCGAAGAATAGTGGTGTTCGTCTCATAATCGTAGCGAAGTGTACTCGGGGCCTCGCGCGGTAGTCAAGGAAGCATGGTGCCCAGCATGAAAACCGGCAAGCGCGGAGTATACTTTGTATCATGATGGAAGAAATGAAACGGGTTCGCGTCATGGGCGTAGCGATGCCTTCCGAACTCGAGGCTCCCGTTGTCATACTGGAAGATGATCAGGGTGCGGCGGAATTCTGCGTATCCGTCGGCGCGGCCGAAGCGGGGGCCATCCTGATGGAGCTGGAGGGAGTCTCGACTCCCCGGCCCCTGACCCACGAGCTGATGGCACAGGTGTTCCACGAACAGGGCCTTTCATTGCGGCGGGTCGAGCTGTATGGCGGCCGGGGCATGGATGAGGATGGCTTCATCGCGCGGTTGCACTATGGCAAGGGCCTGCGCTCCTGGACGCGGGATGTGCGGCCTTCGGATGCCCTGGCTCTCGCGGTGACGATCGGCGCCCCGATATATGCCCATCAGAGCGCCTTCGACCAGCCTGCCGTCGACACGGCCCTGTCTGCCGCCGTCACCGACGGGTACTGGTTCATGAACCAGAAGCGAGCCTAGCCGGTACCGGTGCTTGCCGTATGGGCCAGCCTGCCTTAGAATGGACATCATGGGAATAGTGCAGGCACTGATCAATTTCATACGTAGCCTTTTTGGAATGGACAGAGGAATTACCAGCGAGCTCAAGCACGTGTTTGGTACAATTTCTCATATAAGGCCACCGTACTACCGGTTCAAACACAATCTGGTGCTGCCTGGTTTTGCCCAGGATCTGTACCTGTTCTGCCAGGCGCTCAAACCGCTCATGGATCTGGCCGACAGGACCCTTGCGCATCCGGATCTGCGCGTGTCGCGCAGGTATTTTGACTACCTCGTCGATCTTCGCCTGCCCGCGGAAGAGCTGGCGAAAAAGGATAGCTATGTCTATGATGGCATGAAATCCCGGGTGGAGAACGCGGTCAAGGACGACGAGGAGATCGAGGCGATCGGGCGCGACTTTCAACGCTTCCTGAAGAGCGTCGATGTGCTGGAGGATGGGCCGCTCAATGTGGAGCTTGCCGAGGTGGAGCGCTTCATCGAGGTGTGCCGGCACGACTGGGAACGCATGCTCGGTTTCTTCGATCCCGGAGCCAGCATCGACGACCCGCGCTACCATCCGGATTTCCAGCCATCGGCAGGCGAGCAGATCCTGCCGGAACTGATCGACGCCTACTATCTGCTCGTCGGCTTCTCCTTTTCCGATTCGCTGATGGCGATGACGATGCGCGTGTTCGAGCGCCATGCTCCGGCGACAGCCGCAAGCCAGGCCGGCCGGATAGCCAAGCTGTTCTCCACGCTGAACAAGATACTCGCGTACCGGCTTTCAAGCGAGAATCTGCTGGCACTGATCAGGCTGTCGAAGCGCGACCCGCTCCACGAGCCCGATATTCGCCGCGATCAGATCAACTATGTGGAGCAGTATCGCAAGCGGCTCGTCAACCAGTATGAAAAGGATCGGGAACGGCTGCTGCGCGAGCGGCACGAGAGTGCCGTTTCCATGGACATCAAGGATCTCTTCGGCGCTACCGAGGTTCTGGTGCTCGAGGGCTACAATGAGGAAATCGACTCGTTTCTTCGGCGCGAGAGTCCGAACGGCTTTACCCATGTCAAGCCGATGGGAATCCTGAAGACCTTCGTGCATGGCGTGTTTGAGCCCCAGATCAAGGAAACGGTCAAGAAGATTCTCGTGGAGGGCTATTTTGACAGCAAGAGCTATCAGAACAGCCTGGCCAATATCCTGTATCAATGCGATCGTACGTCGGGCCGCATCGAAGCCTTCGAGGAGAGCCTGAAAGGTGCCGGCCGGGTCAGTGTCGCCGGAGTCAAGCGCTATGTGGAAGAGATGCGCCACGGCAAGGACATCATGCCGTACCTGACCAAGATCGTCGACGAGATCAATTACAAGGCCCGCGAAATTTGCGAAGACGAGACCGGTCTCTTTCATATGTTCGCCGAGACCCTTGGTGAATTGCTGGCCGATTACAAGAAACCGAGTCCCGACCTGGTCACGAACATCAGGAGTCTGGGAGGCGTGCGCAACAAGGAACTGATAGCCTCGCTGATCGAAGGCAAGCGCAAGTCCGAGGTCTTTGTCAGGATCATGAAGAACTTCGCCTTCATCAAGTCCGCGGATGGCAAGCCGGTTGCCCTATCGGACTCGGCTCCTGCGGAGGCCCTGCCGGTCAGCGTTGAACCTGCCGATGTCGAGCCGTTGGCCTAGCCGGAGCTCGACACCGGACCGGATGGTCAGTGGCCCTGTCCGGCCATCTGACGGGTGAACCAGGCGTAGACGGCGGCGGCGCGATTGCCGAACGACGCCTCGAGCTTGCCGCGAATTCCCGGTATCACGGTGGCCTTCGCCGTCGAGACTGCGTAGAAGATGATCCCTTCATCGGCTGGAATGACCAGCAGGCGCACATGCACCGCGCCGGCTCCCGCCACGGGGATGATGCCGTAGTTCATGCCGGTCAGATTGACCGACGCCTGTGTCACGTAATCCTTGCCGTGAGCGAGCGTGATGCGGTAGCGGTTGTCGCCGAATGACAGGTCCTTCTGCCGCGCATACAGTGTCTCGTCGACCAGGGGCAATGCCGGCAGCCAGGAGTCCCTGATCGGCGTCTGGTCATCCGGGCCTGCGACAAGGCTGGAATACTCATAGAACAGGCGCATGGTCTTACGGCTCGCCGACCAGTACTCTATGCCCTGGAGGCTGCCAATGGAGCGCAGCGTGTTGTAGACGCCCAGAATTTCCCTATCCCGGTCGGCAGTCGCCGGATGTTTCCACAGAAATATCGCTTCAACGACGACATCGGGAGCCTCCGCCGCCAGTGCCGGACCGAAGGCAGCCGCCGCGGGATGCTTCGGAGCCAGGGTCAGCGCGGCAGTCCTGCCGAGTGACGATGTCCGTGCATCTTCGCCGGAGAGCAGCCGCGCCGCGAGCGCCGGATCAAGATATGCAGTAGCCGGCATTGCCGCCACGGATGCCACCGCGCCGGCCACCACCAGCAGGCCCAGGAACGCTTGTCTGATTGCTTTCATGGGGACAAGTATATCATCGTGGAAGTGCCTCGTCTTGCCGCCACTGAAAGGTGCTGTGCAAGACCGGCATTCTGCGCTATAAAAAGCGCGTCGGGCCACGAAGCGGCTCCGGCACGATCCCTGGTCTTCTGAACCCAGCCAACGTGGAAGGTCCCTGCATGAATATTGTCATGATACTGATAGAGCTTGCCGGCTCGCTCGGCCTGTTCCTGTACGGAATGAAGATTCTGTCGGAAGGAATACAGCGTGCCGCCGGCGATGGCCTCAAGCGCACGCTGAACCTGATGACGGGCAACACCCTGAAGGCACTGCTCACCGGTCTTGGCATCACGGCGGTCATCCAGTCATCGTCGGCTACCACCGTGATGGTCGTTTCCTTCGTCAACGCGGGCCTGCTGACGGTCGTGCAGGCCGCCGGCGTGATATTCGGTGCCAACATCGGCACGACGGTAACCGCGTGGATTGTCTCGCTGATCGGTTTCAAATTCGAGATCGCGGCACTCGCGCTGCCGATGATAGGCCTTGGGTTCATCATGATGATGGGGGCCAAGCCCAAGTCGCGCGCCCGCGACTATGGCGAGGCCGTGCTCGGTTTTGGCCTCTTGTTCCTGGGGCTCAACTTCCTTTCGCATGCCATTCCCAAGCCATCGGCCGACATCATCAGGTTCCTTACGGACGTGTCGCACCTTGGCGTGCTGTCCATCCTGATTGCCGCAGCCACCGGCACCGTGCTGACGGTGCTGGTTCATTCATCGAGCGCATCGACCGCAATCGTGATCACGCTCGCGGTCGAGGGTGTCATCGACTTCAACATGGCCGCGGGGCTGGTGCTCGGCTGCAATATTGGTACCACGATCGACGCGCTGCTCGCATCGATCGGTGCCAGAACGAATGCCCGCCGTGCCGCCTGGATCCACATCATGTTCAACGTGCTGGGCTCAGTCTGGGCGATCATCCTGTTCAAGCCGTTCACAGCGCTGATCAATGTGCTGGCAGGCGGAACGACCATCGCCCAGCACATCGCGATGATGCATACGGTCTTCAATGTGATCAACGCCTTGCTGTTCGCCCCGTTTGCGACGCAGTTTGCCAACCTGGTTTCGCTGTTCATCAAGGCCAAACCGGGCGAAGACGCCTTGCCCAGGAAGCTTGAATATGTGGCAGCGCCGCTGATGGACAGCCCCGAGTTGAACCTGTTGCGCGCCCAGAAGGAAATCTCCGACATGGCGGGGCTGTGTGGCACGATGTTTGGTCGCTGGCGTGGCCTGATCAAGCAGAAGCCGGAGGAGCTATCGGAAGACGTCGAGGCGTTCAAGGTGATGGAGGACTATGCGGACCAGATGCGCGACGAGTTGTCCGGTTTTCTGCTGGAATGCGCCGGACATGACATGAGCGCAGACAGCCAGCGCGACATCGGCGTCATGCTGCGCATGGTCGTTGATCTAGAAGATATCACCGATGATTGTTTCAGCCTGATCATGCTGCTGGAAAAGGCCAGCGAGCGAGGGCTTGTCCTGGACAAGGACGAGATGGAAAGCCTCGGCCCCTATACGCTGCTGGTGGAGAATTTCCTGCGCTTCGTGCAGGAGAACATCAAGGGCCGCATCAATGCCGAGCAATTGGCCACCGCCCAGCAGCTCGAGGACAGCATCGATGATTTGAGGTCGGCGCTGAAGAAGAAGGCCCGCAAGCGACTGCAGGCAGGCGCCAATGTCAAGTCGGAGCTGCTGTTCATGGATATCGTGCGCCATATCGAGAAGATAGGCGATCGCGCCTACGGCGTGTCGCAGGCCCTGCGGGAGATCAAGTACTGACGGCGAGCCCGAACAGCAACTCGGGCAAGGCATAGACATCGGCCACGCCATCGACCAGGATGGCGCCCATGCCGAGCCGCAGCGGTTCGGCGAGATCCACGTCGTAACGGTCGCCAATCGACAGGCAGCCGGCGGGCTCGGTTCCAGCCGCCGTCGCGGCGAACAGGTAGGGTTCGGGCGCGGGTTTGCTCTTCATGGTGTCATCGAGGCCAACGACGCGGTGGAACAGGTCTGACACGCCAAGCGCATCGAGGGTGGCGGAGCCGACCGAGCGCGGGTTGTTGGTAACGGCGACAAGCACGATGGGGCTGGCAGCCGGCCGCGGCGCCGTGAGTGCCAGCAATGTCGCGCGCAATCGGGCATCGGCAGACAGGAATCGATACGGGTCGATCAGGCGCTCGCGCCAGGCGACGCTGGTCATCATGTCGATGCCGAGGGCGGCCATCGCGTTGCCCAGACTCGTGGAACCTCCGCCATGGGCGGCCGACCAGTCCGCTCTGGCACGCGCCAGTTCCGACACGATCGTTTCCCGGCTCTGGCCGCGACTGCTGGCCAGCTCGTCGATCAGTACATCGATCTGGAACTGGCCATAGTCATGGTTGGAATACAGCGTTCCGTCGATGTCGAACAGCAGCGCCTCTACCGGTGTGGGAATGCGGTACGCGATCACGCTCAGAGTGGCAGCGATGGCTGATGCGCGGCTTGCGCGGCCATCGCCTTCTTGATCTTCTTGGCTATGATCTCGCGGTTGTCCAGCATCGGTGACAGGCTGCGATTGTGGTGCAGGAGCGATATGATCTGCGCGAACAGGGTCGTGACATCCGCCTCGATGTACCATTCCTTCTTGAGCAGCTCGTTGTGGTGCACCGCATTCGTGCCGATGATGCGGTAGAACAGGCCCTCCCTGAAGGCCCTGTCGAAATCATCGATGGCGGTAGCCGAGAACAGCGGCAGCGAGATCGCGCATATCACCTGCGTTGCGCCCTGATCCTTGAGGTAACGCATCGCCTTGAGCAGGGTGCCGCCGGTGCCAAGCATGTCGTCCGCCATGAACACGATCTTGCCATGAATATCGCCGAGCAGCTTCATCTCGGTGATGTTCGAGTCGTTGGCGTCCTTGGTAACCTTCGAGTAATCGCGTTCCTTGTACAGCAAGGCGAGCGGCTTCTGCAGCGTGCTCGCGTAGAACTTGTTGCGATCGACGGCACCGGTATCGGGCGACAACACGACCAGGTTCTCGTCACCAACATCGACGATGCCCGCAAGCTTCTCGATGACCTGATAGGATGCATGCAGGTTCTCGAGGCGCAGCTTGTTGAAGCAATTCTCTATTTCGCGCGAGTGGATGTCGAGGGTGATGATGCGGGATATGCCATAGTTCTCGAATATCTGGCCGATTCGGGCCGCGGTCAGGCCTTCGCGGCCCTTCTTCTTGTGCTGGCGTGAGTAGGGGTACGCGGGCAGTACGAGCGTTATGCGGTCGGCTCCGGCCTGTATGGCCGCATCGACGGTAACGAGCAGGTTGAACATGTGGTCGTTGACGGAGAGGACCCGTTCGTCACGGCCATCATTGAACTTGCAGGGCTGGCGGTTCTCCACGTCCTGGAAGATGTAGAGGTCCTTGCCCCGGATCGAATCGAGTATTTCGGTCTTGATCTCACCATTGGGGAACCAGGTGTACCGCGCGTTGACCTTGAAGCGCGGCGCGTGGTACTCGTTGACGTTGCCCGGTATGCAGAGCAGCGATGAATAGATGTCGTTGGTGAAGTTGATCTTGCGCGTTATCAGCTCTTTGGAGATGTGATAGCGGTCAGACATCACCTGAACCTTGCGCTCGAATCGGTGTCGATAGATCGTCGACAGTCGACGCACGACTTGTTCTGCGAAACGCTCGCCGCCCGGGCATGCCAAGAGCCCCAGCTTCGTTGGATCGGAATAATTCATCGCGCGCCTTTGGTTGGGAGATTGGCTTCAGAATAACCGCAGCCGGTGCTTTGGTCAAGGCGCGCAGACGAAGACGGCCCGGATATCGTATCGATATCCGGGCCGTTCCATGGCTTGCCGTACTGCCGATATGGCTCTTACCAGCGGCCACCCTGATACATGCCGTACTGACCACCCTGTCCGGAGCGGCCGCCCATCATGCCACCACGACCACCCATCATGCCGCCCGTGATCTGCGACAGGTCATAGCTCCTTGCTCCGATGGTCAAGGTATTGACGTGGAACAGGTAGCTGTTGGGCGCATAGGGAATGGCAATCTCGTAGCCTTCGAGCTTCACCGTGGCACCTTCCTTGAGCCCGTCAACGAAGCCATACATGAACTGTGGAATCTGGACAAAGTAGGTCTTGTCCTTGACGGTTACGGCTGGATGGCCCTGCACCAGCGCGAGCTTGCCCTCGATGGTCGAGGCTACCTGCTGAATCTGGGGCTGAGCAGCCTGGGCCGGTACGCCGGTTCGCGGTCCAAATCCCTGCGCGGACACGGCGCCCAGCGCCACCAGTCCGATAATGCACACGGTAACAATACGCTTCATAGAAGACTCCTTGCGGTTCAGAGAGTCGCCGGCAACAGGGCCGGTGGCCGTTCCATGACGGCATATACTATAAAGCAAGGATCGTGCCAAGTTGGTTACACATCGTGATTATTGTGGCAGCAGAAGTGTAAGTTGCTATTTGAAAACGAATTAGTCATGCCGCTCCGGCGCGGCGCCGAGAGGGTCGGAATCTGTCAGGGTGGCAGCCCGGGAAATTATTTCCCGATGTGATGGGCTCGATATGGGAAAGTTTATCACAAAGGTGGTGCCGTGCCCCGGCTCGCTCTCCACCTCCATTGTCCCACCCATCGATTCGACGAACAGCTTGCTCGTCGCAAGGCCGAACCCCTTGCCCTGCTCTCCGCCGGTGCCAAGGGTCAGAATGGTGTTGCCCGGCGTGAACAGCCTGGACACCTGCTCGGGCCGCATGCCGACGCCGGTATCGCTGATGGCAATCCTCAGTCGCGGCGGTCTATCCTCGGTCGCCTGTATGTGAAGACGCACGCTGCCACCCTGGAGCGAATACTTGATGGCATTCGAAAGGATGTTCCTGAATACCGTTGCCAACGCTCGCGGATCGGCCATGATGTGGCCATCGCCGTCGGGAGGTTCCAGCGCAACCCGTTTGGTCTGGGCCGTCGAAAGCAGGTCGGCCCTCGCCTCCGAAGCCACCGTGGCAACGCTGATAGGCTCTGGGTTCAGCTTCATGCGGCCCGATGCGCACATCGCCCATTCCAGCAGCGAATCGAGCAAGGATGATATACGTTCGAGCCCTTCCGCCAGGGTCTCGATACTCTCGCGTTTCGTATTGAGGTCACCATCGAATTCGACCAGATGGCCACGGACGTACCGGGAAGCGCTCCAGACGGGAGCACGCAGATCGTGGCCGAGCACCGCTATCAGCGTATCCTTGGTAGCCAGCGTCTCCGTCAGCTCCTCGTTCTGGCGCCGCTTCTCGTCATCGCGCAGGAAGAGGTCGTGTTCGACGCTGGCCGAGGCCATCAGGGAATAGCCAAACAGATTGAAGAACGCGGCCAGCAGGCCAAGCAGGTAGATGTAGCCGTCCATCGAACCCGAATCGGCAATCGATCGTGGAACATGTCCAGACACCACGAGCAGCGCGCGTCCGAAACCGGTCAGCGCGACCGAGACGTAGAAGAGCCCGGCTACCAGGTATGCCGCGCGATATTCCGGTCTGGGTTTCAGCAACAACAGCAGCGATACCAGGCTTGCCAGGATGCCGAGCGCGCCGGAAAACACGATGATCCTGAAGCCGACGCCCTGGCTCATCATCGCGAACCAGATGGCCAGACTGATCGGTATGATGGCATAGGTCCAGAGCGGAAACCCCGGACCAAAGCGGAAACGCCAGATCGCATTGCCCATCACGATGACGCTGGTGAGCATGGCCACATTCGATACCGCCAGTACGCCGTATGGCAGGTGCATAGACTGCATGGCTACTCCGGTCGCGCCGACCGCGAGCAATGCCTGGGCCAGAATCCAGAGTCCCGCTCCGGGGAATCTGCGTCGCAGCAGGAATAGCAGGAGCGCGAACGCCACACTTCCAAAATAGACGACGGCAAGTGACACCAGCAGCGTGGGGTAGTGGAGCTGCAGTGTCGCTATGCCGATGATCATTCGTCGAGTCTCTTCTCGTTCAGGCCGTATTGTTCGTCGTGCTCGCCGCCGCCGGCAGGCTCCACATGGACGACGATATCGTAGACACCGTCAATCCGCTGCTTGATGGCGCTCTCCACCGATTGCGCAAGTTCGTGGGCCTCGCTGACCGTCTTGGTGCCATCAATCTCGATGTCGAGGTCGATGTCATAGAGTGATGCCAGCTTCCTGACGCGAACCCGATGCGGGTTGCCGGTGTTCTGCACCGACCTGACCGCGTCGAACACGGCGTGGTAGAGCGCGGGATCGGCCTTGCCATCCATGATCTCGTCGTTGGCCTCGCGGAATATGCCGAGCGCCGAGCGCATCACCCAGAGGCCAACCAGCAGCGCCATGATCGAATCGACGAGGGGCGCCTTCAGCACCGTGGAGAGGGTCAAACCGACCAGCACGCTGGCGGATATGACCACGTCGTTGCGCATGTTCTTGGCGTTCGCGGCCAGCATGGTCGATCCTGTCTTCTTGCTGGCAAGCTGCTGTGACCAGGCGAGCGCCAGCTTGCCGATGATAGAGGCAAGGGTGACCCAGAGTGCCAGCATGCCCGGAATCGGCCTGACCACGCCCTCCCGCATGGTGTGGATCGTGGAGAGCAACAGCTGGGCGCCGGCAAAGAAGATGAAGAATGCCAGAATGGTGGTCGCCGTAGTCTCGGCCCTGGCATGCCCGTAGGGGTGTTCCTTGTCCGATGGTTTGACGCTGATGGTCGATGCCGCCAGGGCGACGATCGATATGATCACGTCCGTCGAGGAATCTATGCCGTCGCCAACCACTGCAAGCGATCCGGCGATGAAGCCAACGAGTATCTTGGAGGCCGCCAGCACGGCGTTTCCTGCAAGACTGATGATTGATGCGCGCCGTACGATCGTATTCCGGTCCATGCTGGCAGTATATGCCGTGGCGATGTCAGCATCAATGCCGGCATTGATGCCGCCCCGTTTGTTGCCAAAAGCGGTACCTTAGGCTAGGATGCACCAACGGCACGCGCAACATGGTATGGTGCGAAAGGAATGAACAGGCGTCCTGATGACCGCACGCGAAGATGAGATACGATCCAAATTCCGCCATGAGGCGAGATCACTCCTCAACCATGTCGTGGGATTTGGCGATCTGCTCTCCGGAGATGCGGACGCGGCCTCGAACGATACGGCCCGCGGGATGTTCGCGGAAATCAGCAAGGCCGCGACCGCCCTCAGGCAGCCCGTACTGGAATTCCTCGCGTCAGTACTCGATGGCTCCGAGCCATCGGATGCCTTGCGCACACAAGTCTACGACCACATCTATGATCTGGTTTCTCTGGTGCAGGCCGCCCGTCGATCGATGCCCCCGAACGAGACCGCTCTGGCTGACATCCGCAAGGTTCATGAGGCGGCCAATGCGCTCGTCGAGCTCTTCGAGGGCACAACACTGTTCTCCAGAACCTCGCTCACCGAGGCGGCCATGGCGTTGCGCGAGATCAAGAGCCCCGAGCGCAAGCCGATTTCCGGTCGCATACTGGTTGTCGATGACGACGCGTTCAATCGGGAAATCCTGGCCAGGCATCTGGAACGGCAAGGGCATGTCGTCTGCCAGGCCTCGAACGGCCGCGAGGCGTTTTCGATCCTTTCGGAGGCGCCGTTCGATATCGTCGTTCTGGATGTCATGATGCCGGGCATGAACGGGTTTCAGTTCCTCGAGGCGATCAGGGAGGACTCCCGGCTGCATGATGTGTCGACCATTGTCGTCTCATCGCTTGAAGACACCGCCTCGATGGCTCGATGCATAGAACTCGGGGCCGAGGACTACCTGCCCAGGGATTTTGACCCCATCATTCTGAAGGCGCGCATCGGCAGCCTTCTGGAGAAGAAGGCCTACAAGCGGCAGAATGACGAGGCGCTGAGCCGGCTGGTCGAGACGCAGGCGCGGCTCGCATCGGAGCTGCGCGACGCGGCCGCCTACGTGCGCAGTCTCCTGCCCAAGCGGCTGCGATGGCGCGGCATAGCCGCAGACTGGGAGTTCATCCCGTCGCTCAGCCTCGGCGGCGATTGCTTCTACTACCATCGGCTTGACGAGAATCGCCTTGCGCTGTACCTGATCGATGTCAGCGGCCACGGCATCCAGGCCGCCCTGCTGTCCGCCACGATCATGAACATGCTCCGCGGGCTGTCTCTCGGAGGCGTCGACTATGCGTCCCCTGCGTCGGTGCTGTCGCGCCTGAACCGGTCGTTCCGTATCGAGGATCAGAACAACATGTTCTTTACGATCTGGTATGGGGTCTACGATGTGTCGAGCCGGCTGCTCAGGTTCTCGAGCGCGGGCAGCCCGCCCGCGATTCTGGTCGGTCCGGACGGCACCGTCAGCGAACTGGTCGGAGACGGGCCGGTGATCGGGGTCGACGAGAAGGCGGTGTTTGGCGAATTCGACGAAGCGATCGATGCGGGGTCAAACCTGTATCTGTTCAGCGATGGCCTGTTCGAAGTCAGGTCCAAGTCGGGCGTCATGTTGCCCTGGGGCGATTTCGTCGCACTGCTCGAGTCGCACCACAAGGAATGCACCGAGGCTCCCGAATGCATATCACCGATCAAACGCATCGTTGACGCCGTCCGGGGCCTGTCGGCAAAATCGCTCTTCGACGACGATGTCTCCATCGTCGAGTTCGCCTTCAACGGCTAGCCGAGGAGCACTATCCGCGAGTGGGTCAGCGCCTCGGCTCCCGTCTGCGTTATCAATATATCATCCTCGAGCCTGACGCCACCGGTCTCCGGGTCATACAGTCCAGGCTCGATGGTGATGATGTGGCCTGGAGCCAGCACCCAGTCGTTGTCTTCCCTGTTGCGCACCGCCGGGGCCTCATGCGCCTCCAGGCCAACACCGTGGCCGAGCGCGTGCGGCATGACGAAGCCCCGGGACGAGAACAGGTTGTCGACAAAGAGGGCCACATCGCGGCTGGGCACGCCCGGTTTGCAGAGCGCTATGGCCTCGTCATGGGCCCGCTGTACCAGCTCGATCATTTCGGCGCGCTTGCCGGCCACGGTGCCGCGTATGAAGCTCATGGTCACATCCGAGGTGTAGCCCTTGTAACACAGGCCAAAGTCGAGGATGGACATGCCGCTCGTGGCGAACGGCGCCGCCGTGTATGCCGGAAACGCGTGGATGCCGAAGCTGCGTGATGGCCCGGCGGCGAGCGTCTCGAAACCGGTTGCCTCGCAATCCTGTTCCCGCAGGAAGCGCTCTATGAAGAGCGCCAGGTCGGTCTCGGTCGCGAACGATCCGGAGCGGACGCCGGCCTCGATCCGGTCCATAGCCATGTCCGTGATCGCGCTGACCTGCCGGTAGATGGCGATCTCGTCGGCATCCTTGACCGCGCGCATAGCCGCGGCCGTCTTCGTGGATCCATCGTCGCTGCACCTGAAGTCGTGGTCCGGGCAGGCTTCCACGTAGTCAACATACATCGGGTACGGCGTCACCGCGGGCAGGTCGATGGTCGATCCGCCGGGAATGGCAAGTTTCTCGAGGGCCCCGGCCATTGCAGAAAACGGGCTGCGCTTGAAATCGGTATAGGGGATGACCGATTCGATGCTGGCCATGGCTGCCGCTATGTTGACGTCCCAGGGGACGAGCAAGGAACGGCCATCGGCCGCGATGAACAGCAATGCGTCGCCGGGGTGGCCACAGAAGTACCTGATTGACGGGTCGCGGCGACCTTCGGTGTCCTCGAACAGTGCCATGCCAATCCCATCGGCCCGCAGCCGCTCAGAGAGTGCCTGACGGCGTGACGCAAATGTATTCATCATTCCTCCGATCTCTATTACTGAAGAGCAGCCTGCGCCGCTGATGCCAGTGTCAGGATACCGCTCGACCACCCGTCGTTGAGCAATACCGACTGTATCGCCGGAGCCAGGTCCTTGCCGGCGTTGCGAGCTGCGTTCTGCAAGGCGGCCCGCATCAGGGTGTTTCTGGTCTCGTCGACGAGCCCCGCCTTCTGGTCGGAATTGAGCGCCAGGATGATATCCCGGAGCGCGACGGCCGCCCGCGGCGACTTGTCGGCACCGAGAGCCTTGAGGGCTATCAGCCGCTCATCGGTCGCGGCTATGCGATAGGCCTCCGTGACATCGGCGGCGGTCGAAACACCCACCGAAGCGGTGGCCGACAGCGCATTCATGGCCTTCGAGCGCAGCTCGGCGAGCTGGTTCTGTTCGGTACGATTCCTGGGCGAGACAATGACTCCGCGTGACAGCGCCAGCGCCGCGATCCTGGTTCTTGCCTCGACCGGAGCCTTTGACCGCAGCTCCAGATCGAGCGCCTTGACCATGCGGACGGGAGTCTCAACGGAAAGGAGCGACGCTATGGCATCGCTGGGGTCATCGAGCACCAGCGGCAGGCTCCGCTCGGCCTGTTCGCGTACGCGGCGTGAGTACCAACCCTCGCTGGCAAAGAATAACGGCGCAAAGCCCACGGGCGAGCGCATGCGCTCCAGGGCGAGCACGCATCCGTACGCTACCTTTTCGGCATGATCGCTGTCCGCGGCAGGCTGGTTGTTCAGGTCGCGCAGGAGCAGCGATATGCGCTCGGCATATTCGACGGCGCGCATCGATCCCAGCGCGATCAAGGCTTCCGCCTTGGTCAGCGCATCCGGTGAATCGTCCACCGTTCTCATGACCGAAGCCGCGGCGTTCGTGTAATGCCAGTCGCCCAGGCTTTTCAGCAGCACCCTGGTCAGCCGCTCGTAGGTCTCCCGTTCCGGCCCCTGCTTGATGGTGCTCCGGGCAGCCAGTACCCAGTCGAGTGCGTCGGCGACATAGGGGGCGGCGTCCGTATCATCCTTCGCCGCGATGGTCATTGCGACAGCATACTTCTGCTGCACGGTGTCGGCCTCTGCCAGCAATCGGCCGTATATTCTGGTAGCGTCATCGGCTACAACGGGCATGGCCGTTACAATCAGCAGCGCCGCTGCCGCAAGATAGTTCCTGGTTCGCATGAGAATCCTTCTTTCAGGCTCGTGCCTGTCACTCGTAATAGACGACCGTGCGCGTATCGGTGCGGAACGCATAGTCGTAGGTTGCGATTTCACGCGGCGTGCCCGAGGCATCCGCGGTGACCTTCTTGACCATGGCCCCTTCGGCGCCGTACTCGTATGATATCCTGCGCTCCAGCCTGCCGTCCGCTCGATAGACGCTCTCGAGAACCGGTCGGCCATCCTTGATGCCGTATTCGGTGCGGCCATCCTGCGCGCCGGCGGCGTTGAAGTAGGAGACCGAAACCAGGGCATTGGCCGTTCCATAGGCATACACGATGCGGCCCTTGGGCGTACCGGAACCATCAAAGAGCGATGATGCGCTGAGCAGATCGTGATCATAGGCGTACTCGGTCTTCGCGAGCGTCAGGCCCGCGGCGGATATGACGCGCCAGGACAGCTTCCTGGGGCCACTCCAGGTCCATTCGGATATTGACTGCACCGCGTCCTTGCCATCGAGAACGGTTTCCTTGGTCATCAGCCCGTCCGGGTCGTAGCCATAGGTTGTCTTGGTCTGCGCAGTGCCATCGGAGCCGTAAACGGTCTTCACCGCGAGCAATCCATTGTCGTATGCGTAGACGACGCGCTCGATCGGATCGGTGACCGATGGCTTTGTCGCGACAGTCGAGAGCAGGTGCTTGTATCCATCGTCGTAGGTGTACGTGGTAATCCGGTCGATGACGCCATCGGCAAACTGGATTGTCTCCTTCAGCACGATGGGAGTCTTGAATTCTTCCGTGCGTTCCTTCTTGACCTGCTCCGAAGCTGCGCTGACGGCTTCAACCGGTTCGGCGGTTTCAGGTGGCGTGGAGACGCATGAAGACAGCACCATCGCCGCTATGCAGAGTACCGGAGTTGCGAGCGAACCAATTCGTTTCATAAGACCTCCTGCGGCACGAGTGCCAAGAAATTCTGGTGTATCGAGCCAGCCACGACAGGGCTGTTGCCCTGTGCACTGGCTTTATCGGATGCATGAACGTGCTGTTGAAGCACAGGCCGTTGCCGCAATCGTAGGCTCATAATCTGCGTATGCGGTACCATAGCCCTATGATCTTGAGCCTGAACCAGGTAACGACGCGGAAGATCTTCCAGGGGCTTCTGGGCAGATAGAACAGCCACTCGAGGCCTTTCGAGAACAGGCCGGCAGATGGCCGATGCCTGCGTTCGGCAAAGACATCGAAGACATCGGAGCACCAGAGCTGGATTCCCGCGTTGAAGTGCTTCAGGTTGCGCGGTATCCACCGTTCGCCGCCGGGCACACCCCTGCCGACCAGCAGCAGTGTCGGGGTCGCCTTCCGTATCGCTTCCACTATCTTGGGATGGAAATTCTTGCTGAAGCGTGACGAATGGCTGCCCACGACATGCAGGCCGGGAAACGTCGCCTTGATGTTCCTGGATGCCTTGGTCAGGCTCTTCGGGCACGCGCCGAACAGGTAGGTAGACTTGCCCCATCGTTCGAGGATGCCGAGCACCTGCACTATGAAGGCGAATGGTTCATAGCGGATGGGCAGGGGACGGCGCAAGAATCGGGCCATCTTGATGATTGACAATGAAATGGGTATGACCAGACTGGCGCCGGCTATCATCGTTCTGAACTCGCTCGAATGCCTCGCGTGCATCAGGTCGGTCATCGACAACAGTACGATCTGGTGATTCTTGCCATCGGAGTACATCGCCTTGATCACTTCTTCCAGATCGTCCGGCATCACGATGTCAACAGGAATTTTGAGTATGGTTATTCTTTTGACTCGTTCGTTGACCATGAGGAACTCTCCAGGCAGACGATGCGAATGGAAGCGATGGCGAATATCGCAGCGGTACCGGCCCGCAGGACAGTTGGGCCCAGCCATGCTGGTCGGAACCCGGCACTCGTCAGCGCGTCGATCTCGGCGTCACTGAACCCGCCTTCCGGACCGACACACACGAATATCTCTTCCAGCTTGTCGGTACAATAGCGATGGATCGAAGCCTGCGCAAGGGGCCGTTCATGAAAGAAGAGCCTCAGGCTGGCAATACCATCAGGGGGCCTCTGGCGGCACAGGTCGCCGATCGTACGCGGATCCGTCACCTGCGTGAGGATCGGTGATCCAGACTGGCCAAGGGCCTCGGTGCAGACCCGCCGAAGCCGTTCCACCCGACCCGCGGTGTGTTCCATCGGCACCGAGCGCTCGGTGACAAGCGGGATTATCTCGGCCACGCCGGCTTCGGCAGCCATCCGGACAACCTCGTCCAGGCTGGCCCCCTTGAGAAAGCCGACAGCCAGCCTCAGGCGCGGCGCTCTCGCCGATGTGGTACCGGATGCGGACGGCTCACCGCGGGGCGGCGAAGCGACGATCCCGGCCCTGACGTCGGGCAGGTAGCCCTGGCCCGACGGCGCGGCCGACGCGACCGACAGCAATACCCTGCCGCGTCCCGCTTCGACGACCGTGCAGCTGTACGACAGGCCGTCGGTGCCGCGTGCCGGAAAGGAATCGCCAGGGCCGAGCCGCAGCACCGCCGTCAGGCGGTGTGCGTCGCGTCCTGCAATTTCGCACGCCTGTCCACCGTCCCACGATGCTGGCAGGATGAACTGGCGCATGGCAGGCGCGCGTCCTTACTTGCCGGAACCGGCCGTGCCTGTGGCAGGCGCGTTTGCGGCCGTTGTCGCGGCTGCGGCCTTGGCCTGCAGATCCTTGACGGAGGGGGCCGCCGCGAGGAGCTGCGCGAACTGGTCGTTCGCGAGCACCTTGAGCGCCGCATTGAGCTGCAGGTCATAGTCCAGATCGAATACCGGGCTGATCGAGGTGCGCTCAAGCTGGTTGCGGATCATCTTCTTGAGAACCCGCTCGGACACCGGAGAGCCTGCGGCTCTCAGCCCCTTGACGTACTTGTCGATATCCTCGGCGGAAGCATTCGGATTGGCGGTCGCAAACGCCGCAAAGACGTCGCGCTCTATCAGCGTTGACAGCGAGGCCTCCTCCGCGGGCGTCAGCGCCGGCTCTTTGACCTCGAGATCGGGCGCGATGCCAACCTTGTCGATGTTCGCGTCACTGGGCGTGTAGTACCTCGACATCGTCAGTTTGAAACCGGTATCGCTGAGCGGCAGTACCTGCTGCACCGAACCCTTGCCGTAGGTGTTCTCGCCGACCAGGTATGCGCGCTTCTGGTCCTTCAGCGCGCCGGACAGAATTTCGGAGGCGCTCGCCGACCCGCGGTTGATCAATACGGCAACACGCATGTCCTTGGGCACCAGCGTCTCGGCCTTGGCCTGATAGACGGCGTTCTCGTACCGGTTGCGCGACTTGGTCGACACTATGGTGCCCTTGTCCAGGAAGAGATCGGCAATCTGGATGACGGATTGCAGCAGGCCGCCCGGATTGTTTCTCAGGTCGACGATCAGCGAGGTGTAGCCCTGGGTCTTGAACCAGTCTATCGATTCCTTGACCCTGGCCAGCGTCTGCGGGGTAAATTCGATGATGCGCAGGTAGCCTACATGGTTGGGCAGCATTGCATGCTTGACCGTCGGAACCTCTATCATCGCGCGGACTATCGTCTCGTCGAAGGTCAGGCCTGCACCGCGCTGTATCGTGATGGTAACCTTTGAGCCTGGTTCGCCACGCAGGCGCTTCAGGACATCGTCCATCGTCAATGGCTCGGTAGGTTCCCCATCGATATGCGTTATCAGGTCGCCGGGCATGATGCCGGCCTGCCAGCCGGGCGTATCCTCGATCGGCGACACGATCTCGACGAACAGCCGCTTGTCTGGTGTCTTGGGGTCGGCGAGTGGCTTGGATATATAGAGCCCTATGCCGCCGAAGCGTCCCGTCGTGGTATCGTTCAGATCGCTCATCATCGCGTCCGAAAGGAACACGGAGTAGGGGTCACCCAAGGATTCGAACATGCCCTTCATCGCCCCTTCGTAGAGCACCTTGGGGTCGACCTGGTCGACATAGTTCTCCAGTATGAAGTTGAATGCGCTCTGGAACACCGAGAAGTAGCGCTGGCTGTCAGCCTTGGCGTCCTGGGCATAGGCGCCCGGCGCGCTGAACGAGAGTGCCGCGCAGAATATGGCCACGACGGCCACGACGCTCCAGAGGGTTCGGTCCCGCTTGGGATTGTTGTTGTCGCTCATACAGCTACTATCCTGATTGCCGTGCATATCGTCAACTATCGCGCGGGAAGTGTCTTCTATTGACAATGCTGAATTCACGACATTAGACTTCGTTCCATTGTGGCGGCTCTTTGACCTGCAGGGAGAGCGTAGAGAGGCGGATCCATGGCTGACTTCCTTGCTGATACCGATTTCGAGTTGTACCGCAAGCTGATCTATGATGAAAGCGGCATCCACTTCTCGGCCACCAACCGTTCCATCCTCGAGAGCCGCCTCCGGGAGCGCCTCCGCGACAAGAAACTCCAGACACCGCAGGAATACTACGCCATCCTGATCAGGGACAAGGAAGAACTGAAGGTTCTGCTCGATTCGGTAACGACCAACCTGACCAGGTTTTTCCGGAATCAGGCGCACTTCGATGCGATAGAGCACTTCGTCGTTCCCGAATTGCTCAAGCTGAGGCAGGCGGAACGGAAGATTCGAGTCTGGAGCGCGGGGTGTTCCACCGGCGAGGAGCCATATACCATCGCGATGCTGCTCAAGGAGATACTGCCGGCGGGCTGGAACGCCGAGGTCACCGCCAGCGATATCAGCCTGAAGTCGCTGATGGTCGGCAAGGAAGGGTTCTACGCCGAATCACGCATACAGGGCATTCCCGATTCATATCTTCCCAAGTACTTCGAGAAGCGACCCAACGGATACCAGATCAAGGATGACATCAGGAAGTCGATCAGGTTTGACTATCACAATCTGAAGAATGACTCCGGCCAGCGCAATCTTGATGTGGTCTTCTGTCGCAATGTGCTGATATATTTCGACGAAGCGGCGCAGAAGGCGACCATCGAGCGCTTCTGGGAGGCCATGGCACCCAAGTCGTTCCTCTTCATAGGGCATTCTGAATCGTTGTTCGGCATGAATACCAAATTCGAGTTCGTCAAGACGGACTGGGCATGTTTCTACAAGAAATCAACATAAGTTATCCGGAGGAATGACGTGTCCGATCCCATCCAGGTCCTGGTGGTCGATGATTCGGCCTTGATGAGAAACCTTGTCTCCAGAATCGTCGACTCGACACCGGGCCTCAAGACGGCGGACAAGGCGATGAATGGCATCTTTGCGCTGCAGAAAATTCCGCGGTGCTCTCCCGACATCATCGTGCTCGACATCGAGATGCCCGGCATGAATGGCATCGAGTTCCTGAAAGAGCGGAAGCGGCTGGGTATCGATATTCCGGTGGTCATCCTGTCGAGCGTCGCCAAGAGCGGTGCCCAGGTGACGATGGAGGCGCTTTCACTGGGCGCCGTTGACTTCATAACCAAGCCATCCGGATCGGTGTCATCCGACATCCATATGGTGGCTGGCGAACTGTCCAGGATGCTCGTCGCCTATGGCTCGCAATATCAGCGGGAGAAGGGCAAGGAGCCGCCGCGCTACAACTTCGAGGCTCCCGAGCACATGTTCGAGCCGGCCGCCGAACGACCGGCGCCCGCTCCGGCGCGTGTCGCCAGGCCGATGCCGCCCGTGCCGCTCAGGTCGCCAGGGCCGACCGAGATCATCGCCATCGGCATATCGACCGGTGGTCCGAACGCGCTGCGCGATGTGTTCTCCAGGATCGCTCCTGATCTCGACCGTCCTGTCGTCGTGGTGCAGCACATGCCCGCAGGCTTCACCGAGGAATTCGCCGCCAGCCTGGACAGGATATGCCCGCTGGATGTCAAAGAGGCCGCCGATGGCGACATCCTCAAGCCGGGCCGGGTCCTGATAGCGCCCGGTGACTGGCACGTTACCGTAGAGAAGCGCTCACTGGCAGGCATCGTGCGCATCAACCAGGACGCGCCCGAGAATGGGCACCGACCCAGCGCCGATGTCCTGTTTCGCAGCGTTGCCAGGGAATATGGCAACCGATCGCTGGCGGTCATCATGACCGGCATGGGCAAGGATGGTGCCAGGGAGATCGGCACCATATACCGCGAAGGCGGCATTACCCTGGGCCAGGATGAGGCATCGAGCGTCGTCTACGGCATGCCGAAGGTGGCGTTCGAGATGGGGCATGTGATGGAGCAGGTGCCGCTCGACCGCATGGCCGAGCGTATTTCCGCCTTGGCCAAGGAATCGCGGACCTGATCAACGGCGGCGTTTGTCATCCAGCCCCATTATCATTATCATATTGGTAAGGAATAAGGAGGGCGATTATGAGCATCGAAAACCAGAAGAACCTGAATCAATCCGACACGGCAGCGAAGACCGGCGCGAAGCAGCCGGAGCCTCTTGAGCCCTGTGACAAACCGCACGTCGCCGAGGCGACCCGCACCAGAGAATCGGACGAGGCTTGTGATGACGGGGTTCATTGAGGAGGAGCTTCTGGTTCCAGGACCGCGCCTTGTCGCCGTCCTGGAACCATCTCAGCCTTGAATGACTTCGGTTACGTCGGGGACGATTTTCTTGAGATACACTTCGACCCCTTGTTTGAGGGTCATGATTGACATGGGGCAGGAACCGCAGGCACCCTTGAGCCGTACGGTGACCTTGCCATCCTCAGCCACTGAAATCAGCTCTATATCGCCACCATCCGCCTGCAATGATGGGCGGACATCCTGTATGGCTCGATTGACGCTATCAAAATCCGGCATGGTTGCTCCTCGCGTGTAATGTAATGATCGTCGACTCGCGGGGTCAAGCGGACGGGAAGCGGAATGCTGGCAGGATTCTATATATAATAAAAACATATATATAGAAAATGCACTTGACGTTCGACCCTGATGCGGAGCACAATGCTCAGCAATTAACGAGCCTATAGTGACGCAAGGAGATGATATGGCCGATATGCAGAAGATTCTGATTCTGGGCGGTGGTTATGGTGGCGTTTGGGCGGGCAAGATACTCGAGAAGCATTTTCGCAAGAACCCGGATGTCCAGATAACGATCGTCGACAGGAAACCCTTTCATACCCTGATGACCGAGCTGCATGAGGTTGCGGGATGGCGGACCGAGCCGGAATCCGTACAGGTGAGCTTCAAGAAGATATTTGGCGCAAAGCGCATCGACGTGGTGCTCGATGACATACAGACCGTCGACTTCAAGGCAAAGCACGCGGTGGGCAAGGCCAGGACCTATGACTTCGACTACATCGTGGTAGGCGCCGGTGCCGAACCGGAGTATTTCAATATTCCCGGTGTCAAGGAGAACTCGTTCAGCCTCTGGTCATTCGATGATGCGATGAAGCTTCGGCACCATGTCGAGGACATATTCTCGCGTGCCGCCGAGGAGCTTGACCCCATCAAGCGCAAGCGGATGCTGACATTCGTGGTGGCAGGCGCCGGCTTCACAGGCATTGAGCTGATAGGCGAGCTGCTCGAATATCGCGACACGATGTGCCGCAAGCATTTCATCAGCCGTGACGAGACCCGAGTCATCAATATAGAGGCGCTGCCATCCATCCTGCCCATCCTCGAGGAGCCGTTGCGGGTCAAGGCCGAGCGATATCTTCAGAAGAGCGGGTGCGAGATCATGCTCAACGCGTCGATCACCGGCGCGGAACCCGGCAAGGTCCTGCTCAAGGATGGCGCGGTTGTGGAGACCGAAACCTTCGTATGGACCTGCGGAGTCAAGGGCAGCTCCTTCGCCGCCGGGCTCGAGCTGACCAAGGGCGAGCGTGGACGAGGACGCCTGCAGGTCGACGCCGAGATGAAGAGCGTCGATTACCCGTATGCCTACATCGTTGGCGACAATTCGTTCTTCCTGGAGAATGGCAAGCCTGTTCCCCAGATCGTGGAGGGCGCCCACCAGACTGCCGAGGTCGCCGCAAAGAACATCATTGCCACTATTGAAGGTTCTTCCGAGCGCCATACCTTCAAGTCGAACTTCCACGGCTTCATGGTTTCGATCGGTGGTCGCTACGGCGTGGCCAATGCGGGCGGCATGAAGACCCAGGGCTTCATGGCAATGGCGATGAAGCACATGATCAACATGTGGTACCTGTTGAACATCGCCGGCATCAACCAGGTCTGGGAGTATGCAAAGCATGAGTTCCTCGACATCCAGGACAGGCGGTCGTTCATCGGCGGATTTGCCACCTGGAAGGTCCGCGGGTACTGGCCGCTCCTGTTGCGCATGTGGCTGGGACTCGTCTGGGTGATGGAAGGCGTGAACAAGATTGGTGAGGGCTGGTTTGCCTGGGACGCCGGCTCCAAGAGTGGCTGGATGTTCAGTCCCGGCGTGCAGCAGGCGGGCATCAAGGCCGCCGAGGTTGTCAGCGCCGCGAGCGCAACGGGCGACTGGGCCGCTGCCGCTCCCGATGCGGCGGCGACCGCGGCGACTACTGCGGCATCCGGCGCGGCCGAGGCCGTCTCCGCGGCTTCCGATGCGGCCGGAGCGGCCGCCGCGACGGTCGTCGATACGACAACCCGCGCGTTCGCGAAGGTGTGGGATCTGACCAAGCCGATATTCGATCCAAACGGTGGCATCAGCACCTGGTTCAGGAAGACCTTCATGGACGGCATCTTCGCGTATCTGCCGTACCAGGGTTTTCAGACCATGATCGTCGTGATGGAGCTGGCCATCGGCCTCGCCCTGTTTGGCGGTTTCTTTACCTGGTGGGCCGCGGTCGCGAGCATAGGCATGTGCCTGGTGTTCACGCTGTCGGGAATGTTTGCCTGGGATCAGCTGTGGTTCGTGTTCGCCGCCATCCTGATGCTGGGCGGTGCGGGCCGCTCGTTTGGCATGGACTACTGGAGCGTTCCGTTCTTCAAGCGCTGGTGGAATGGCACGAAATTTGCCCGCAAGTGGCATTTCTACGCCGACGATCCGACGAAGTAGACCTCCGCAGTGACCGATTTTTGGGAAGGCGTCCCGGGCATGTCGGGGCGCCTGGATGCGGTGCGGGAGCGGATGAGAGCCGTGATAGGCTCGGAGCGCTTCCCGCTGGCCGACGCCATACAGCGCCTCATCGATGCCAACGGCAAGATGTTGCGTCCGGCCTTTCTCCTGATGGCCGGACGCCTTGGCAAACGGCCCAAGGATCTGACCGATCTCGCGGCCGCCATCGAGCTGCTGCACATAGCGACCTTGATTCATGATGACGTGATCGATGGAGCGGATACGCGGCGCGGTGTACACACCATTCACGCGATATACGGTTCCAAGGATGCCGTGCTAGCCGGCGACTGGCTGTTTTCTCGCTGCTTCCGCCTCGCCTCCGACAGTTCCAGCCCCGACAACGCGAGGCTGCTCGCCGCGCTGATAGGCGCGCTCTGCTCCGAGGAAATTCACCAGGATCTTGAACGGTTCCAGTGGCCGCGCAGCGTGCGCAACTACATCAGGAAGATATCCGGCAAGACGGCTGCCCTGTTTTCTCTGGCCCTGAGGGCCGGCGCCATCGAGACCAGGGCGACCAGCCCCGTGATCGAGGCCGTGACGCGCATCGGCTACGACACCGGCATGGCGTTCCAGATCATGGACGATGTGCTTGACTACGAGTCGTCCGCCACGGACATGCGCAAGCCTGTTGCCAAGGATGTTCGTGAAGGCCTGTGCACGCTGCCGCTGATACTGGCCCTGCACCAGAGCCCGTCGTCGCTCGAGCACTACCTTGGAAGCGGCAAGCCCGATGATGACACCGTCGACCGTATAGTCCTGGCTGTCAGGGAATCCGGCTCTCTGGATGTCGCCAAGGCCGCCGCCGCTCGCTATACTGACCGTGCTCTGCGTGAGCTGTCGCGGCTGCCCGCCGGAGAAGCGCGGGATGCGCTCCGCGTGACCGTGGAACGCCTCTTGACCAGGAAATACTGAAGGATTCGAAATGCTCACTTTCATACTCGCGGGCTTTGCGCTGGCAATGGACGCATTCGCCGTCTCCGTATCGAGCGGCATGTGCGTCACCGGCCTGACGTTCGCGTATGCCATGCGGACGGCCTTCATGTTCGGGCTGTTTCAGTTCCTGATGCCACTTATCGGCTATGTCGCCGGTTCGGCCTTCACCACAGTCATAGCCACATGGGATCACTGGCTGGCCTTCGGACTGCTCCTCGTGGTGGGCGGCAAGATGGTGTACGAGGCGCTGCACATGGACAATGGGGCCTCATGCTCCGATGATGAGCGGCGCAGACACAATGTGCTCGATCTCCGCGTACTGCTCGTCCTGTCGGTCGCCACGAGCATCGACGCGCTGGCTGTCGGCATCAGTTACAGCGTTATCCGCGCCCCGATCTGGCTGGCCGCCTCGATTATCGGCGGTATCACCTTCGTGCTCTGTCTGCTTGGCTGTGAATTCGGCAAGCGCATCGGTACGCGGCTCGAGCGCTGGGCAGAGCTCGGCGGCGGGATCGTCCTGATCGGCATAGGCTGCAAGATACTGATCGAACACCTGATGAAGGCCTAGCGAGAGCGAGCCAGTCGCGCTGCCTGTCCTGCGGGCCGACTTCGCCGAGAGAAGGAACAGGAGCATGCAGCAGGACGAACCCGCTCCATGCTCCTGTCTTGATTCATGACAATCCGACGATTCGGCCGGTATCGGGATCGATATCCATGCCCAGGTAGCCGGGTTTGCTCGACAGCCCTGGCATCGTGTTGATCTCGCCGGAAAGCGGATAGATGAAGCCGGCTCCCGCGGCCACTCGGACATCGCTGATCGGGAAGGTAAAGCCGGTAGGGGCACCCTTGATGGTCGGATCGGCGGTCAGCGAGTATTGCGTCTTGGCCATGCAGATCGGCAGCTTGTCGTAGCCAAGATCGCCGAACTTGTCGATGGCTTTCTCGGCATCCGCCGAATATTCCACCTTGCCCGCGCCGTACACGTCCTTGGCTATCCTCTCTATCTTCTCCTTGATCGAGAGATCGAGCGAGTAGAATGGCTTGACATCGCTGGGCTGGTCGGCCGCCTTGACCACCGCCTTTGCCAGTTCGATGGCTCCGTCGCCACCGTCGGCCCAGTTCCTGGTAACGATGGCGTCGACAGCACCCGCCTTGATCGCGGCTTCCTTGATGATGGCCCACTCCGCCTCGGTATCGGTCGGGAAGGCATTGATCGCGACAACCGATGGCACGCCGAATTTCTTGACGATGCCCAGGTGGGCGATCAGGTTCGACAGGCCCTTCTTGACGAGTTCCACATCTTCCTCGACATAGGCCTTGGCCAATGGCTTGCCCGGGGTCACCTTGGGGCCGCCGCCATGCATCTTGAGCGCGCGGACGGTTGCCACGACGACGACGGCGTCGGGGAAGATGCCGCTCGTCCGGCACTTGATGTCCACGAATTTCTCGAAGCCCATGTCGGCGCCGAATCCGCTCTCGGTTACCACGTACTCACCAATCCTGGTCGCCACCATGTCGGCTATGACCGAGGAGTTGCCATGCGCTATGTTGGCGAACGGACCTGCGTGTACGAAAGCTAGCTGCTCTTCCAGGGTCTGCATGATGTTCGGCTTGATGGCGTCCTTCATCAAAATGGTCATGGCGCCGGCGATGCCGAGCATCTCGGTGGTCACGGCCTTGCCCTTCTTGTCGATCGCGAGGACGATCCTGCCCATGCGCTCGCGCAGGTCACGCAGATCCTTGGCCAGCGCCAGGATGGCCATGACCTCGCTCGCGACCGCGATGTCGAATCCGCTCTGGCGCAGGGGGCCGTTGTCCAGTCCGTCGACACCCAGGATGATGTTGCGCAGCGGGCGGTCATTCATGTCGACGATGCGGCGCCACAGTACCTGGTACGGATCGATGTCCAGCTTGGTCAGCCCCTGCTTGGCAAAGAACTCGTCGGACCAGCGGCCTTCATGGTACATGCGCGCGTCGAGTGCAGCTGCGCAGAGGTTGTGCGCCGCGGCGACCGCATGGATGTCGCCGGTCAGGTGCAGGTTGAAGTCTTCCATGGGGACGATCTGGCTGTAACCGCCGCCTGCCGCTCCGCCCTTGATGCCGAAGGTCGGGCCCATCGAAGGCTGACGGATTGCAGCGATCGCCTTCTTGCCAATCCTGCCGAGACCCTGGGTCAGGCCTACCGTGGTCGTCGTCTTGCCCTCGCCGAGCGGCGTGGGACTGATGGCGGTAACGTCGATATATTTTGCACGCTTTGGAGCTGCGGCCCTATCCTTGATGAAGTCCAGCTGGACCTTGGCCTTGAATGAGCCATACGGCTCGAGATGATCCTGACTGATGCCATAGCCGGCGGCGATTTCCGTAATCGATCGAATCTTCGCGGCCTGCGCTATCTCGATGTCGCTCGGCACTGGTCTCTTCTTCTCAATCGACATGTGGCCTCCTCATGAGTTCGGCACCATCGCATTTTGCGACGCGCATTTGTCAATGGTAGCACCATAGTCAGCGCAGGTCAAACGTGTCGTTGACGATATCGGCGCTGCCGGATAGGATGCTTTTATGCACCAATACCACATAGAAGGTGGCCATCCACTCAAGGGCCGCATTCGCGCAAGCGGCAACAAGAACGCGGCTCTGCCCTGCATCGCGGCGGCATTGCTGGCCGCCGAGCCGGTGACGCTACGCAATATTCCGGAAATAGAAGACGTGCTGGTGATGCTGGAGATCTGCCGTGCGCTCGGCGCTTCCGTCGATAGGCTCGACAGGAACGCCTGGCGCATCGATGGGTCCGGCATCGTCGCGGCCGACGTGCCGGCCCCGCTGGCGGCACGCGTCCGCGCCTCGATACTGTTCGCGGGTCCGCTGCTGGCGCGGTTTGGCCGGGTAACGCTGCCACCACCCGGTGGTGACGTGATTGGCCGGCGCCGCCTCGATACGCACTTTCTGGCACTGGAAGAACTGGGCGCCCGCATCGAGATCGATGGCACCTTCCAGTTCACGGCGAACAAGCTCAAGGGCACCGGCATATTCCTCGATGAGGCTTCGGTCACCGCGACCGAGAATGCGGTGATGGCGGCGGCGCTGGCCGAAGGCCAGACGATCATTCGCAATGCCGCGAGCGAGCCGCACGTGCAGGATGTATGCAGGCTGCTCAATGCGATGGGTGCCTCGGTCTCGGGCATAGGATCCAACATACTGGCCATCGATGGCGTGGCCTCGCTCCATGGTGCCGACTTTGCCATCGGCACCGACTACATGGAGGTGGGCTCCTTCATCGGCCTTGCGGCGGTCACGCGCGGCGACATCGTCATTGAGGGGGTCGTGCCCGACGATCTGCGCATGATGAAGCTGGCCTTTGGCCGCCTTGGCATCAGCTGGAGCATCGATGGCGACGAGCTGTCAATCCATCCCGGACAGGCCATGCGCGTCGTTCCTGATTCTGGCGGACAGATACCGAAGATCGACGATGCGCCGTGGCCGGGATTTCCCCCCGATCTGACCTCGATCATGACCGTGGTTGCGACCCAGGTCGAGGGTACCATCCTGGTACACGAGAAGATGTTCGAGTCGAGGATGTTCTGGGTGGATAAACTGATAGGCATGGGAGCTCGGATCGTGCTGTGCGATCCGCACCGCGCCGTTGTATCGGGACCCGCGCGTCTGCGCGGAGACTCGCTGACCTCCCCGGATGTGCGGGCGGGCATGGCGCTGGTGATAGCGGCGCTCTGTGCCGAAGGCACCAGCACGATCAAGAACGTCTACCAGATAGAGCGGGGCTACGAGCGCATAGCCGATCGCCTTCGCGCACTGGGAGCCCGGATCGAGCGTGTGGACGAGTAGCGTTTGATGGGCACCTGTTCGATGGTCAGTGAACGCTGCGCCCGGCTATCCGTGCCGAGACGAAGAGGCTGATTACCACACCGGCGCCCAGAAAGGCCACCCAGGCGGGCAGGAACAGCGCCGGCGAAAGCCAGGTTGCCATCGCACGCGCCGCCAGGTGTCCGACATCCGCGATCATCTGCAGTGGCGCTATGGCAAGCGCCACGAAGATGGGCGCCGTCAGGTACTTTGCCTGGGTCGATGGCGGCGTTGCCGGCTTGAACCGTATGCCGAGACCGGCTCCGAGCAGGGCCAGCATCAGCGCGGCGAATGGATATGCCATGCGGCCGGCAAGCTCAATCAGCAGCGGCCGCGTTTCCAGACCAAAGCGACCGGCGTCGGCAATGCCGGTCGCCAGCAGGGTTATCGATATGTCCGACGGAGCCCCCGACAGCCAGTGCACCCGTGCGGCGTCGTCCTGGTTGAAGGGCACCTGCAGGGCGAACCCCGAGCCGGATGGGGTTTCGTAGGTTGGCTCCCACACCATGTCCGGATGGTCGCGATCGACCGCCCGCAGCAGCAGGGTGTCACCGTGCAGCCGAGCGAACGGGGCGCGCACGCGCACCGGTTTGTCACCGCTCCTGGAATAGATGATGTTCCTGAAATAGACCGCCTCTTCCGCGATTGCAATCCTCGATGCGGTCAGCGTCGCTATCGATCCATCGGGACTCGCCACCTTGATCGCGAACGGGCCGCCATCGGTTCTGGAGAACGCGCGTGTATCCTCTTCCGCAAAGAAGGCTATCGTCAGGAGGCCTTCGGCACTGCGCTTGAGGTATGTCGATATATCGGCATCGCCTGAGGCCTCCGCGGCCAACGCGGAATAGATGCGGTACGCCGCGAGGTAGTCACCCTCCTGGAATCGCTCATACCCCTCGAGCTTGCGTCTGTACAGGGCCGCCTCGCCCTTCTGTTCGGCGCTGGGGCCGAGCCGCTGCAGGTCGCTCCATGTCTCGTTGACGAGTCGTCGTACCTCGGGCCGCTTTGAGTAGAGAGCCGCCGATCGTTTCGCGAGGTAGTGCGCATCAAAGAGCCGGCCTTCGGCCCGGGCCTCCAGCGCCTCCAGATAGAATCGATTGGCCTCGGCCCAGTTGTTTTCTTCTATTCGCTCCGGTTCCGGCGGAACCTCCTTGTCTGCCTTCGCCGCCTTCGCTTCTACGAGGGACCTCTGTACCTTCTCGTTGAGCTCGACGTATCGCTCATCGAGCCGGTCGATGGCGGCGCAGGCGAGCAGATCGCGGGCCGCAAGTTCGAGCGACCCCGTCTGCAGCGCTTCCTCGGCGCCGCGGAGCGAGTCGACGAAGAGCTGGCTTTGGCGCTCGTAGCGTGCCTTGCGTTCGGCCAGGCCCGGTACCACCAGCAGATAGAAGATGGATACCACGGCCGCCAATATCAGCGCGGGCGCGAGTACCTGTGCGGCGGCGCCGGCGAAGCCGTCATGAGCCTCCGATGACTCCATGGCAAGCGCCGAGGCGACCAGAAGAATGGCGGGCGCCCAGCCGGCGATGGCAAGCGCGGCGTTCATCGTCTCCCATGACACCGCAAACCTGAAGAGCACTCCAGAATGGCCGATGGAGGCCAGCGCCATGAGGAAACCGATAGCGAAGGCCATGGCGAAGAGTCCGATCGCCACCGCCAGGTAGGCAGGTTTGCGCTCAGCCATGTCGTGGCGCTCCCGTCGGCTTCATGGCAAACAACGCATCGAACAACACCAATCCAAGAGCCGTGCAGGCCGCCAGGGCCGCGGTCGTCATGGTCCTTGACAGATCGAGACCGACGAGCCTGAAGACGGCGTCCGCCGGACCAGAAAGGTAGATCGAGAACAGGTACAGTGCCGCCAGGGCGGCGCTCGGTGCGACAAAGGCTCCGAGCAGAGGTCTGTTCCTCGACAGCCTGGTCAGGCTCCAGCACGCCGCGTTCATGGTGGCGAAGGTTCCGAGGCCAATCGAAAAGTCCGCCCAAGGCGCCGCAGATACACGCACGAACCATTGGGCCAGTGGCCTGTAGAGCGCCGGCATGGCAGACACGTCGGAGCCGCAGTCTGCACAGACGAATCGGACCAGGAGGCCCGCTCCCGCGGTTGCCGCAGCCGAAAGCACCACCAGCACCGCATAGCCTGCCAGGCGAGAGGCGAAGAGCCGGTTGACAAGGAAGAAGCAGATGAAGATCGCCGCCGTGATGCTTGCCGGCATCGCCGATACCAGCACAACGAGCAGCACCAGCCGAACCGCATCCAGGCCATGGTCAAGAGCCGCGCCTGTGGTCCAGGCCAGTGTCAGGCATAGATCCACCACGATGAAGATGATGAGGAACCTGAACACGACGACCGGAAGGTTTTTCATCTGGCAAAACTGTAGCATGCGCCTTGGTACTTGACAAGCCGAGCCTATGGAATTCTGGCTCACACCCAGAGTTGCCACAGGTTTTCCACAATCCATGGTGCAAAGACTCGGCCCCGGTTTTTGACTTTTTGGAGCTTCTGCGGAGCAAGGATAAATACGGTGCTATTTTGGTGTTTTATAATCTTTTCTCTTACAACGAATTAGGCCTCAACTTCGAGAGGTTTTGATATTTTGTACACCCCTGTGCTTTTTTTCATACGACGAAGTCGATGAGCAAGGATTGTGCCACAAACAATGAACAGGTTATCCACAGGCGCCCAGCCGCTGGCTTCGACCATGCTCCATCAGGCCAGGAATGTGTAGCAGCCTCGACGCCCCTGGATCCGTCCGGCCGATTCGACCGCCCCGATGGCCCGCAGCGTCGAACGCAGGCGAGCCATTCTCATGTCGATGGATCTGCCTTCACAAGTCACCGTGTTCGCGTCATGACCGACACAGCAGGCGAGTGCCTGACGCGGCACCGCGCTGCCCTTGTTCAGGTACAGGAGCACGAGCGCCCGGTATGTTGCATCGCTCAGGCGGGCCGAGCCGAGTGGCCCAGTGATGCTGCCGGGCCTCGCCCGCACGCGTCCTCGCTCGAGTGCAAGTTGCGGTGACGAGCGGGCGGCGACCCTGATATACAGTTCGGTCCGGGTCCATGGTTCAAGGATGTAGTCGTCGCAACCGTACTCGAAGCACTCAGCCATCGTCGCGATGGGACCACTTGCGATAAGAGGCACCGTGTGCAGAGGCGATGGGAGCGCCAGGAACCCGAGTGCCGGCATGACGATGGCATCGTAGGCCGCAACATCCGCCGATTCCGGAAGCGCCGGACAAAAGAACAGGGAAAACGGCGGACCGTCTTCCCTGCTTTCAAGCACCCCAAGGAACTCCACTTCGCTACCGACGAAGAGGAGTCTCACCAATCAGGCCTGGCCGCCCGGCTCCGTGCTGCCATCGCCGATCATCTTGCGCTTCAGCTCCTCGAGCAGCAGGTCGGCCCCGCCGCCGGATGACTCGAGCTGGGCGAATTCCTTCTCGAGTGAGGATGATTTCGACAAGTCTGCCAGTTCGACGCTGGCATCGGCGCGGGCTTCGAGCTCATCGACCTTCTTGGACATGCGGTCAAAGGTATCGAATGCGCTGCTGTTGCCCGAAACGCTGGCCAGCGTCGATTGAATCTTCTGCTGAGCCTCGGCGCGTTTGGCCCTGGCTACCAGGATGTTCTTCTTGCGCGATGCCTCGTCGATCTTGTTCTGCAGCTGCCGCAGGGTATCCTTGAGCTTCTCGACCGATTCCTTCTGGCCTTCCCATTGCGGTTTCAGCTGCAGGTAGTAGTTCTCGGCCTCCTGCTTGCGCACCAAGGCTTCCTTGGCCAGGTCATCGCGGCCTGCCTTGACGGCGATGACGGCCTTGCGCTCCCATTCGTCAGCCTGGCGTTTCTGCTCGATCAGCTCGCGTTCGAGTTTTTTCTCGTCGGCGATCGCCATGGCCACGGATTTCTTGGAGTCTATCATCTGCTGGTTCATGTCGATGACCAGCTGATTCAGCATCTTCTCTGGGTTTTCGGCCTTGGCGATCATGTCATTGATATTGGACGATATGACCGTCTTGAGCCTGTCGAATACTCCCATGGTCAAAAGCCTCCTGTTTTCAGCTCCGGAACGCGCCGAGCACGTGGTAATGCTTGGACAGAGCCAAGCCGATCGAATCGAGGGCAGCCTCGAACTCCGGTTTATCCATCGTATCGTACTCGAGGGCATCGATAAGCACAATATTGTTGCCGTCGAGGCCATAGGCCCCGTGCACCATGTCGGTACCGTTCAGTCGCAGCAGCTGCTCGAAGAGCTCGGAGCGACGGCTCGACGGAATCGGCATGACCTGGGCGCGAACGATCACGATCGGTTCGTTGATGTTCACGGTTATGCCCGGCAGTCCCTTGGACTGGTCATCGATATAGAAGGCGTTTGGTGATATCTCTTGATATGATATGTTCAGATCGATCAAGTACGCTTCTACTTTGGTCATTCCTGCCATGACATCCTCCTCGAGCTGGAGATCGTATTGGTGTGGATCAAGCCGGGCATCATCCCAGGAAGACTTGGCCCGAATTATCGATCGCAAGGATGGTCTTGCACTCCGAGCAGCGGAATCTGCCAGGTTTTGACGCCTTCAGCTTCTTGTTGCATATCGGGCACGAGAAGATCTTGGGGAACACGGACTGAGAGCTGACCTGTGAACCCTGATGGAAGAACGACGTCGCCTCTTCGAGGTTCTCCTTGATATTGAAGAACTGCGAGAAACCGAGGAGCTGGAAGACCTCGTAGACCTTGGGCTGGATCTCCAGCAATACGATGTCGCCGCCCCGTGGCTTGACTGCCTTGAGGAAGGCCGTAAACGAACCGATTCCGGTCGATGACACATAGTTCAGGCCACCGCAGTTGAAAATGAGGCGTGAAAATCCGGAATCTATGGCCTTGCCGACACGTTTCTGGAAGAAATTGGAATTGTACGTATCGATATAGCCTGTGAGGAAGAGAGCCAGGCAATTCTCTACGTGATCGATCTTCTGGAGCCGGATTTTGAGGCTATCGTCCTTTTCGTCGTCGAAGCCAGGAACGATATCATTATTTGGCATGGTACTCCTCTTCCATCGTGCACGCTTTTCGATAGCTCAACGACTAATTCTATGATCATCTTAGGCCGCCGTCAATGCCTTGTCAAATCTGTACGACGATATTTTCGGCTATTATGGTCGCCTTCGAAAGTCCTTACCGCAAAAAATGATCAAGGTGAGGGCCGCACGCCGCTACAAAGCATACAATCCCCTGTCGGCCACCACGATCGAGCCATTCGCAAGATCCATCTGGCCTTCGAGCAGCGACACCGCAAGTCCGGCCATCTCGGCAACCGGGATGAGACCGCCACGGGGAGAGGCCATCGTCAGCCGCTGGCGCATGGGCGCATCAAGATACTCGGTATCGACAAAACCAGGACAGATGACCGCACAGGAGACGCCTGCGCCGCCAAACTCGACCGCTATCGACTTGGCCAGTACTCCCAGCCCGGTCTTGGCCGCGGCATAGGCCGCGTTCGCCTTGAAGCCGCGTATCGCATCGGTTCTGGTACCGCCGAAGAGCAGAATCCTGCCAAGCCCGCGGGATGCCATGCCTTGCGCCGCCGCCGTGGCGATGATTCCCGGGAGCGCCAGGCCGCCCATCGCTATGAGCCGCCAATCGGCTGTGGTCGTCTCTGCCAGTGATTTGTTCACAAACGGGCCATACGCCAGGACCAGCAGGTCGACGGCGCGGGCATACTCCAGCAGCGCCGCGGGTGGATCGCCGGCGGCCAGATCGGCACAGATGGTCATCACGGCCACGCCTGGCGTGCGCAGGGCAGCGGCCTGGGCATCGAGGCGTTCCTGCACGCGTCCATGGAGTATCAGCTCGGCTCCGTCTGCCGCCAGAGCCCTGGCCGTGGCGAAACCGATGCCTCCGGTGCCGCCAATGACCAGCGCGCGCAGGCCGGCAAGGGGCTTCTGATCTGTTCCAGCGGTCGCGTGCATCATAGAGGCCTTGACTATAGCGCTTTGGTCATGGAACGTACACTGGAGGCCACGACGATGCGTGACGATGCAACCACAGATGTTCTGACGGTCGTGCTGTGCCGCGTTGAGGGCGCGCTGAATGTCGGCGCCGCATGCCGCGCCATAAAGACCATGGGTTTTACCCGACTGGCGCTGGCGGCCTGTCCACCGCACGATGAAGCCGAAGTCAGAACCCATGCCCTGCATGCGTTTGACGTGTACGAGGCCGCCGCTCGGTACGAGACGCTCGCCGCCGCGCTGGAACCGCATGCGCTGGCGGCAGGTCTTACCAGGCGGACCGGCCAGCGACGCAAGGACAATGTTCCGGTGGATGTCCTGGCCAGAACCATTGCCGATCGCGATGGCGGGTCGGTTGCCCTGGTCTTTGGCAACGAGCGCGACGGGCTGTCGGACGCGGAACTTGACCTGTGCGACCTGGCCGTCAGCATCGCGACATCGCCGCTGTTTCCGTCGCTGAACCTGTCCCACGCGGTGCAGATTGCCTGCTGGGAGGCACGCAAGGCGCTGAAGAGTGCCCGTGGCAGCGACCAGGCGGGTCTTCCGGTGCCACGTTCGCGCATCGATTCGGTTGCCGGAGACATCGTCATGGCACTGCGGACGGCAGGCATGTTCAAGATGGCCGGAAGCGCGGAAGCCGAGGTCTTCCTGCGCAGTGTCGTTGCCAGGGCAGGTTTGTCCGAACCCGAGCTGGATCGATTCGCGGCCCTGTTCTATACGGTATCTGGCATCGCCGCGGCTCGTCTTGACCGCGTCGATTCGTGACGGTAGGCTTTCTGGCAGGAAACGATCATGGGGAGGACGGCATGAAGAAGATGCTATGCGCCACGGTTTTTGCCGTCGCGCTGGTCTTGGCGGCGAACGCGCAGGGCGCGCCATTGGGAGACAAGACGTTCGTCGGTCGCATAGACCTTCGTGTCGGCATAGCCCGGCTCGAGGAGATTGCGCGTACCAACGACACCGCGGCGCTCGGCGACCTGTCCGGCGGCACGACGGCTCTGCTGCTGTTCGGCACCCTCTCCAAGCCGGTGGTAGCCAGTGACGAACCATTCGCGGCTCATGCCCAGTTTCTGGAAGGCGAATGGATAGGCACAGCGAAGCTTGTCCTGCACAGGGTGTTCCTGACATTCACCGGTGATGAATATCGCGAGTTCCTCGATGGCGCATCCGGCAAGCGGACCGTCGTCCTGGCGCGTGATCCCGTCATCAGGACCTCTCCGGACGGAGCGCAGGACATCTACCTGTCAGTCATAGCGGTTCGTCCCATCTTCTAGCTGGTCAGGGCTCCGTACCGCCCGATCGAATCGGGCAACTCGATGTCCAGGGTATGCATCTCATCCCGGCTGCCCGACAGCACGGAGGCTCGCTGCACGGCGTTCCTGAGCTCCCGCACATTGCCTGGCCAGTTCCATTGCTGCAGCTTGTCCATCGCGTTGCTCGTGAAGTGCTTGCCCGAGCAGAACTCCGAAATGAAGAGCTCGATCAAGGCGGGAATGTCTTCCTTGTGGTCACGCAGTGGCGGCATCTTCAGCTCGAGCGTATTGAGTCGATTGAGCAGTTCGGGCCGGAAACGCCCGGGAGACTCGTATATGGATACATCGGTCGCGGAGAGTATGCGGACGTTGTAGGCTGTCGCATCGACCGATCCCACGCGTGTTCCACAGCCCGATTCAAGCGTTCGCAGGAATTTGGCCTGCAACGCCGAAGACAGCTCGCCGACCTCGTCGAGAAATACGGTTCCGCCGAATGACGATTCGAATATGCCTTTCTGATCAGTTGAACCGGTATAGGCTCCCTTGGTCGTGCCAAAGAGCAGGCTTTCAGCCAGGGTTTCCGGTATGGAGGCGCAGTCGACGGGAAGGAATCGGGCATGGTTGCGGAACGATGAGCGATGAATCGCGTGGGCAGCCAGTTCCTTGCCGGTACCAGTCTCACCCAGAATCAGCACGGGAGCATCGTACTTGGCATACAGCATGATTCGTCTGGCCACTTCCTGCATGGCCTTTCCATCTCCTATCAGCGGTCGGTATTGGAGCGTCGCCATGCCTGGCGGTCTGCCTGGCGATCGCTCTGCGGCAATCTCCGAAGACGCCAGCCTGACGGCGGCCGTGAGCGCATCGGCGCGATAGGGCTTGTCGATCAGGCCGGAAGCCCCGCGCCTGCGCGCATAATCGACGGCGGTCGACCGGTTTGCCGAGCAGACGACCATCGCGTTCGGAGCTATGCGCGCCGCTATTCCGATGGGATCGTACTGCCCGTTGCTCATCGAGCTGGCCAGATCGATCACCACCGCATGCGGCTGGCGAGTCCTGGCTATCGTCGTCGCCTCGTCGATCGTCGCGCAGCATATGACGTCGTAGTGCCCGGCCAACAACGCCTGGGCGATTTTTCTATCGGTCTCGTCGGGATCGATGACCATAACTGTTTTCATGATAAGCCATTGTAGCATTTCGCAGAGCTGCCCGCCAGCCATCGATTCAAGATCCTCGGTACGCATGGTTGCATGCCGGGCGAGTTTCAAGTACTCTTGCGATTAGGCCGAAAATGTAATGTTGGAATCCAAAAGTAGCGGAGAGGCGTGATGGCAGGCAACGAGCTGGTCGTAGACGTACCAAAGATCAAGAAGGCGGCGCACAGCGCCATTCCACTCACCATTACAACGTATACCTTGCCACATGAGATCGAGGTATACATCGAAGAAGTGCTCGAGGTATTTCTGGGAGAGCTGGGTCAGGCCAAGCTCAAGGACTATCTTGTCTACTGCCTGCGCGAACTGGCGGTAAACGCCAAGAAGGCCAACACCAAGCGCGTCTATTTCGAGACCAAGGGCCTCGATCTGAAGATTCCGGCCGAATATGAAGAAGGGATGCGCTCCTTCAAGTCGGACACCATGGAGAACATCGCGTTCTATCTGCAGAAGCAGAAGGAAAAGCAATACTACATCAAGGTCATTTTCCAGGCCCGTGGATCGAATGTCCTGCTCGAGGTGCGCAACAACTCGGAGATGACCAAGACCGAGTACCTGCGTATCCAGGACAAGCTGGCGCATTCCCGCAAATATAATTCGCTCGAAGAGGCGATGTCCCAGGTTCTCGATGCCTCGGAGGGTGCCGGGCTCGGACTCGTCATCCTGGTACTGATGCTCAAGAAGATGAGCCTGGACGAAGATTGCTTCGATATCCATACGGACAACGGCGAGACCGTGGCGAGGATCACCGTCCCCGTGGCCTCCACCAAGATAGAGAGCCTCTCGTCCTTGACCGACGAGCTGGTCAGGCAGATAACCAGCCTGCCCCACTTCCCCGAGAACATCCTGACCATACAGCGGCTGATAGCGGACCCGAAGAGCGAGATGATCGACATAGCCAAGCAGATTTCCACCGATCCCGCCATGACGGCCGACCTTCTGAAGCTGGTCAATTCGGCCCAGTTCATGCTGCCGCGCCGTGTCGACAACATCGTCGATGCCGTCAAGCTGGTGGGGTTGCGCGGCATCAAGAACCTGCTGTTCTCTTATGGATCTCAGAAGATCCTGGCTGACGAGCACGGTGTTGATCAGCGTTCCCTGTGGGACCACAGCTATCGTTGCGCCTACTATGCCTACAACCTTGCCAAGAACTTCAAGCCTGGCAATCGGGCACTCCAGGATGATGCCTACGTGGGCGGCATGCTGCACGACATGGGCAAGATCATCTTCTCGGCGGTGCATCCGGAACTGCTCGACCATATCAAGACGTTCTGCGATAGCAAGGGCATAGAACGGGAAACCTTCGAGGACCTTGCCGGTGGCATGAACCACGCCGAGATAGGTGCCAGGGTCGCCGAGAAATGGAATTTCCCGGAATCCCTGGTCGCGGCCATACGCTTCCACCACGAGCCGCAGCTGATGACCACCGATTTCAAGGATGTGGTATTTACCGTCTATCTGGCCAATGTGTTCTGCGAATACGAAAACGGTGGCATGAGCTTTGACCAGATCGAACGCCTCGTGCTCCAGGATTTTGGCTTTCAGAGCGACAAGCAATTCGCCAAGGCCGTGGAGCAATTTGGCGAGGGATTCAGGCAGGAATCGATCAGGCAGCGCGAACCCGCTCCAGGAAAACGCTAGCGGGCGGCGCGGTAGGCGCCGATGAACTCGATCAGGTATTGCTGTATTCCACCAAAGTAGTCACGCTCGATCAGCGCGGCCGGCTTGGTGATATAGCGGTAGTGCCAGCTCTCCCAGATATACCCCGTAACCGGTTCCATGTCACGCGGATACGATTGCGAAAAGCCATGGCGCCAGGCATTGGCGGCCATCCAGAGGCCGGCCTTGGTCTGCGCGAAACTGTCGTCGATACTGCCAAAGTCGATCGCCGTGCCAAGCTGGTGCTGCGACATCCCGGGCCGGGCGGAGAACCGCGACGCCTCGGCCTCCCCATGCTGAGCCGAATAGCGCTTGAACAGCCCATCCTGATACTCGAACGAACGGTACGACGACGAGAAGACCAGTGTCACGCCATCTTGCCGTGCGGCGGCGTTCAGCTCCTCGACGGCGGCGATGATTGGCTTCCTGAGTCGCAGGTCCTTGCGCGATACCGAGAGGGCGTAGTCGTTGAGCGATACCAGATCCGGTGGTACATACCCGGCCGGCAGCGGGTGTTGCTTGTCAACCAGCACGAGCAGGTCACCCGCCTTGGAAGACTCGGTTTCGGCCGCGGCCAGCAGCTCGAAGAATCGATCGGGACTCGCTTCGATCGCCGCCTGAATCGCCGGCCTGACATCGGCAGGCAGCGCTTCGAGTGCGGCTCGCGCATGCAACACTTCTGGCCGCTCGGCCTGCTGTACCACATGGGCGCTGACCCGACCGCCGCATGAGCTTGCGGCGCATGCGGCGACGATGATGATGATAGCCAGATCCTTGTGCATGGCACGACTCTATCCGGTTTGATTTCGGAGCACAAGGGCGCGCACGAACGGTCCGACGAAGCCTTCACAATGCGATGGTGGCGTTGTATAGTGCGGCTTGTATCGCTCAAGATCATTCAATGCCGGCCTGACAGGCACGGCCAACCATCGATACACCGGGATTGCGTATGAATAATGAAAGAAACACACCTGATACCCAGCTCGTCGAGACGCTGGCGCGTGCACTCGCAGAAGGCGGCGTACTGGCTCGGGTCAGGCTTGGATCGGCGCGTGACGCCGTACTGATGGCCGCAATCGTCGCACGCCTGCAGGCGGAGCCTGGAATGCGGGCGCTGGTCGTGGCCCCGACCGACCATGAAGTCGCGGCGCTCAAGAGCGCCTTCGATGTCGCCGGGCGTCAGTCTGGGGTAACCTGCACGACCCTGGGCCGGGATGGCGGTGCCGGAGAAGCCGCTGCCATTGTCGGGTCCATAGACACGATTGCCGCCCGGGTCGCCGCCGGTGGCATCGATGCGCGCACGTTTGGCCTCGTGGCGCTCAGCGATATCGACGGCATGGCCGACGTGGCCAGCGCTGCGATGCTCAGGCGAGCCCTTGGGATGGCCATGCCTGGACGCCGCCTCGCCGCGTTCTCGGCGGAACCGGGACCGGCGCATCGCGCGCTTGCCCGTGACCTGGGTGGGACCATCACGGAGCTGGAGCTGGAGGCGCGCAACGAGCGGGTGAAGACCGCTCCCGTGTCGACCTTCTCGGTCTCCGCGGAGGAGAAGTCACGGCTGCTGACCGGATTGCTGCAACGCTATCCTGCCCGGCCCGTCGCTGTCTTCTGCGATTTGCGTGACACGGCGGAATCGACCGCCAGGTTGCTCAGGACACGGGGTATCAAGACCGAATACATTCTGGGCAATCTGCCCAGAAAGCGCGCTCTGTTCGATTCGGTGGTGGCCGGAGCCTTCGAAGTGCTCGTGCTGACGGATGAAGGGGCCGCCGGCCTGCCTGCCGGCTGGGCGGCGGCGCTCGTGAACTGGGATCTGCCTCTCGAAGGCGAGCCGTATATCGCGCGGCTGGAGCATCTTGCCACGTCTGGCGACGATACGCGCGTCATCAACTTCGCGTGCGAGCGCTACTCGGTTGGCATACCCGCCATCGAGCGGGTCCTGGGTCTGCGGCTTGAGCCGGTTCGTCCGGAGGCTGCGATGCTGGCGCCGGCGGATGCCAAGGTGCGGGAGCCGGAACGCAAGCGCCCGGAAGAGCGCCGCGACAGGGGCGAGCAGTATGATGGGCGCAATGCGCGGGCCATACAGGCCGACATCGCCGCCATTACCGGCGGCAAGGTAGCCGCACCGGTCCAGCCGGCGGCCGAGAAGCGACCCCAGAGAAGATCGGGCAAGAAGCGCGGTTCCAGCGCAGGACAGTCCGCTCCCCGCGATGCAGCCGACCGTGCGCCGGACCGCAATCAGGGCAAGCAGCCCGCGGGCAAGAGCCCATCGAGGCGCGCCGCGGAGACTGGTCGTCCGTCTACCCGCAGTGGCGGGCGATCCAGAGGCGGCAAAGGGCAGCAGGGGCCGCGCCTGGCTGATCCGTATTCAGTAACGATGGAAGAGCGCATGCGCATGTACCGCGAGCGCTATGGCGGTGACCCTTCCGCCGCCAACCCTGCCGGTGGAAGCAAGAAGCAGCCGAGACAGCGCAGGCCGGAGGCGCGGCCGCCTGTTTCGGAGACGGCGCCGGTGCAACATGAAGAAAAGCCACAGGAATCCCGTGGCTTTGTTGGCGTGTTGAAGGGCCTGTTTGGCTCGAAGGACGAATAGCCGCCGGGGGCCGCGTGTTACGGCAGCAACGATGAACGGGCGAGCCTGCAGGCTCCGGCCTGGGCATCGCCTGCCGGCTTCACGATGATCATGCCTGGTACGGCCACGGCTATCCGATCGGCGACAGCCATGCTCAGCGCGGCGTTCTTCTCCAGGAGGCCGCCGTACAGTGCCAGTCTCGATCGCTTGACGATGGAGCCCAGCTGGCGGTGTACGGAGCCGACCAGCGCGGCCAGTTCGGCGGCCGCCTGATCGATGATTGCCCCAGCCAACGGGTCGCCCCCGGCCGCCATCGCCGCAACGCGCGGCGCGAACGACGCGATGCGCGCCTTGTCGAAGTGCGCGTAGACGAACGGAATGAGCGCCTGCGGTTCAGGCAGCCCGAAGTGGTCAAGCGCCGCCTCGAGCACGGCGCCTGGCATGTCGCGGCCCTCCATCGAGCGCAACCCGCGAGCCATACCCTGAAAAGCTATCCAGTACGCCGACCCCTCATCACCCAGCATGTGCCCCCAGCCACCGGAGCGTACGCCGGCGCCCGATTCCGCGCGCGCATAGGCGATGGAGCCGGTGCCAGCTATCAGCAGGTAGCCCTCCGTGTCGGCGAGCGCCCCGACCAGCGCGGGCTCCGCGTCATTGCCCACGCGCAGCACCGGGTGGAGGCCTGCCGGGTGCGCGTAGCCCGACGAGGCCGCCGCCTGGCCAAAGGCTCTGCCCAGCGCATCCCGCATCGTGGTCATGCCCGACTCGCCGTCGACTCCCGCCGACCCCATGAAGCCGGCCCTGCATGCCTGCGGGGTCAGCCCCGAGGCAAAGGCACCCCGAAGCAGTGACACGATAGCGCCAGTGACCGAGTCGAGGCTGTTCGAGTTGATATTCGTGCTGCCGGAACTGCCTTCGTACAGCATGTCGCCCGACATCGATTCGGCGCGCAGTCGCGAACTCGTGCCGCCGCCATCGATGCCGAATACCCAGGCTTCCGCAGGCATGGGCGTCATGTTTTCGAATTCCCCTCGCGAAAGGCCTGGACGGCGCTTGAGAGGTGACCATCGTTGGCCTCCACAAGCCGTTCGGCCGTCGGTGCGTCGATACCGAGCAGCACCATCAGTATCGCTATCTTGGGCTTCCTGCCCGACGCAAGGAACGCGTGTTCCGCCGTGGGCCGGTCGCACTCGGTAGCCTTCATGATCAGGTTCTTCGACCGCTCGACCAGTTTCTTGTTGACCGGCGTCAGGTCGATCATGAGGTTCCGGTAGACCTTGCCGATCCTGATCATCGCCGCGGTCGTTATCATGTTCAGCACCAGCTTCTGCGCGGTGCCGGACTTCATGCGCGTCGATCCGGTAACGACCTCCGGGCCTACGTCGACGAATATCTGGTGATCCGCCAGTTCGAATGTTCCCGAACTGGCATTGCATGAAATGGCCCCGACGACGGCCCCGATGTCCCTGGCGTACCGCATGGCGCCCAGCACGTAGGGCGCCTGGCCCGAAGCCGTTATGCCGACGAGCACGTCTCTGGACGAGAAGTCGATGGCCTGCACATCCCTGACGCCCTGGTCTTCCTTGTCCTCCGCCCACTCGACGGAGCGTACCAGAGCCTCGCGCCCGCCGGCTATCAGGCCCTGCACCATCCATGGGGGCGTTCCATACGTCGGCGGGCATTCGGATGCATCGAGCACACCAAGCCTGCCCGAGGTGCCCGCGCCGATGTAGACGAGCTTGCCCCCCTTCTTGAAGGATGCGACGACCGCGTCGACCAGCGCGGCTATCCGGTCGAGTGACTCCTCCACCGCGAACGGTACCTTCTTGTCCTCGGTATTGATGATCGTGAGTATGTCACGCGTGCTCCTGGAGTCAATATCGGCGCTCGCCGGATTCTGCCGCTCAGTCGTCAGTCCGGAGAGATCGATTGGAGCAGGTTCTTCATGTCGGCCTTCATTGGTTCGTACCGTTTCCATACCTTGAAACCTATCTTTCCATAGAAATCAGCGAGATCGGTCCAGTCTATGACCATAGTCTCAACGCCACGCGCCGCGAGTTCGCGTACACAGTATCGCAACAGCCCCATGCCCAGACCTTCGCCGCGCCTGGAAGCATCGATGCCTATCGGCCCGAGTCCGCCGGGCTTGCTGCCCATCAGGCCAAGCCAGTAGACGCTCGGGCCGCGCACCGGGCTCGTGGCGTCGTATATCCGGGAGAATCCGACGATGGCGCCATCGCGCGTGTCGACCGCCAGGGCCAGATCCTCTGGCCGCAGCCCCGCCGCGATCGCCTCGGCTACCTCGAGCGCCCACCGCCCGGCGAAGGCGCGTCGCATGAAGGCGATGACTGCATCGGCTCGGCGCGGATCGAACCGCACATAGGCATAGTGCCCCGCGTCCCTGGCCGCCGCGCTCGGCCGTGCCGCCTCCAGCGAACGCAGATCCGCTATCAGGTCGCATTCGACGCCCTCCGCGGAGAAACCATGCCGATGCGCAAAGCGGGCCAGCGCATCCCAACCCGGACCCTGTTCGAGCGGCCTGCCAGGAAAGAGGTGGTAGTGATCGGAGCCGAGCCGTACGATGGACACGCCGTGTTCCTGCCACCACCGTGCGGCCGCGGCGAGCAGCGCGGTTCCTGTTCCGTTGCTGCGCTGGTCCTGGTCTACCAGCAGCCACGAGAGGTACCCGGTTGCAGGCACCGTGCCATCCGGTCCGGGGCGGGCCGCTCGTTTGGCCAGCATCACGGCCGCCAGCCGACCTCCTTCGTCGCGGGTACCAATACAGAGCCTGGGGTCGGTATCCAGGCGCAGTTGCTGGAGCAGTAGGGCCTTGTCGAGTGGAAACGAATCACGCAGGTGCCTGTTCCACAATTCGACTATGGCATCGGCCTCGGCGACCGGATCGATGACCAGCGGATTCCGCCACATTTCAGTTCCTGTCTCCGGGCTTGAAATCCTGCTCGTGCACCGCCTGCATGCTCCGCTCCAGACGCGGGATCGATCGCTCGATACTCCTGCAGATGATCGTTCCGTACAGGATATCGACCATGACCAGCTGGGTGGCTCGTGACAGCGAGGCGCTGGTCCTGAGCAGCGGTTCCGTCGTCGGTACCGTCAGCACGATATCGGCCATCCTGGACAGCGGGCTGGGGCCGACGCTCGTTATGCCTATCAGTCTGGCGCCCGATCGCTTGGCTTCCTCGGCTATGCTGACGGTATGGGCGGATTTTCCGGAATATGACACCGCGACCGCCGTGTCGGCCTCGGTCAGGCCGCAGGCGACGGTTACCTGCACGTCGGCATCGAAGGCGAAGGAACAGGGAACGCCAATGCGTGAGAGTTTCTGGTACAGGTCGTAGGCGACATTGGCCGACGCGCCGACTCCGAATATTGCGATGGAACGGGACGCGAGCACGGCGGCCGCGGCCTGTTCAACCGCCGAGGTATTCAACAGCGTCAGCACCCGCTCGACCGCATCGGTAGTCCTGGATACAATGGTCTTGGCTATGACTTCGACCGATTGGCTGGAATCCAGTTCAAATGCCTGTGGCGGCTCATCGCTGTCGGTGTCGGGATGCTCGTACATGTCGCGCGTCAGGAGAATCTGCAGCTCACGGTATCCGGATAGACCCGCGCGCTTGCACAGCCGTATGACGGCGGGCGGATTGGTATCGGCCTGTCTGGCCAGCTCGGCAATCGTGCAGAAGACGGCCGTCTTGGGGTTGTCGATGAGGTATTCGGCAATCTTTCGTTCCGATTCGGTGCACGAATCGACGATCTCGCGCAGAAGCGCCACTCCACCAGTCATCCCGGTACCCATCCTCTCGTGCGCGGCATTACCAGGCTCATTCGCTCACAGCATGTATTCTACCATATCTTCATGCTTTCGTGGAATATAATTTCTCGATTATCAAGTAGACTATAAAATATTATTGCAGATCTTGTCAAAAGAAGCGATACTTGGAAGGGCAGTGGAATTGCGATGGAGGATCCGATCGTGACAGTCGACGCGCTTACGCTTGAACAGAAGATTGGCCAGATGCTGCTCGTCGGCTATCCCGGAGGGGCGGCCGGCGAGGAACTGCTGCTCGCCGAGCTCGAGCGGCGACCCATGGGCAATGTGATCCTGTTCTCCAGGAATGGCGCCGACCCGGAACCTCTTCGAGCCCACCTCGCCCGCGTACGTCGCACGATCGAGTCATTGACGGGCGTGGCTCCGCTCGTCGCCGTAGACCAGGAGGGCGGCATCGTCGCGCGCTTCAGGGCCGGGCTGACGCCGATGCCCGGTGCCATGGCAATCGCGGCCGCCGTGGCCGGAGGTGGTGTCGGACTGGCAGAGGTCGAGGAGCTGGCTGCCATCTCCGGGGCCGAGCTGGTATCGCTGGGCTGCAACTGGAATCTGGCGCCGGTCGCCGATGTCAACGTCAATCCGGCCAATCCGGTCATCGGCGTACGCAGCTTCGGAGAGCGGCCGGAAACGGTTGCCGAGCTGACCGCAGCCTATGCACGCGGCCTCGAGAGCGCCGGCATGCTGGCGACCGCCAAGCATTTTCCGGGGCACGGCGACACGAGCGTCGACTCCCACCTGAGCCTGCCCCGTGTCGATGCGTCGCTCGAGCGGCTTGCGGGTGTGGAGCTTGTGCCGTTCAAGCGCCTGATAGCGGAAGGAATCGGATCGATCATGACGGCGCACGTCCTCTTCCCGGCGGTGGAGCCGGAGGCGATACCGGCGACGCTGTCCCACCGCGTGCTGACCGGACTGCTCCGCGATAGCCTCGGATACCAGGGTATCATCGTTACGGATTGCCTGGAGATGAAGGCGATTCACGGCCGGTACGACAACGCGCCAGTCCGGGCCCTGCTGGCCGGCGCCGACATGCTCTGCATCAGCCATACCGCCGCGATACAGGAAAAGGCCTTCGATGACATCCTTGCGGCGGTCAGGAGCGGACGCATACCCGAGTCGCGCCTGGACGCGTCGGTCGGCAGGATTCTTGCGGCCAAGGCGGGGATCGCCGCCAGGACCGCCTCAGGCATTGCGCTCGCCGAGCCACGGTCGGTCCGCAAGGCCGAACTCTGCTCCAGGTCGTCGATCAGCCTGATCGGCGAGACGCCGATGCCGGACCTGAGCGGAGGCGCGCTGTACCTCGACCTGCTGCCGGATGCACTGACCGGTGCCGAGACCGCGCAGATTGTGGCGCAGAGCGTCGGGTCGGCGCTCGCAGCCGAAGGCTCGGCGATACGGGCTATCAGCCTTCCGAGCGATCCCGATCAAGGCGCCATCGATGCCGCTCTTTCCAGCATCGCCAGCATACCCGTCGTCGTCGGCGTGTACGCCATGGCGAGGCATCCGGCACAGGCCGCCCTCGTGGAGGCCGTGCGGGCTGTCTGCGATGCGCGCGGCCTGGCGCTCTCGTTTGTTTCAATGCGTGAACCCTACGATGCAGCGGCGCTCGTCAGCCTGGGCGGCACGGCCCGCGCGGTGCTGTGCGCCTACGAATATACCAGCCTGTCGGCCCTTGCCGTCGCGCGCGTGCTGACAGGCATCGATGCGCCGCATGGCCGCTGCCCGGTGGAGTACGGGAATTGACGGCTGATCGCGATAATGGAGGATTCGGATGTCTATGATCTGTATACACAACGCGACGCTTCTGGCGGGATACGCACGCATGGAGCATTGCGCGGTGCTGGTCGAGGATGGCCGCATAGCCGATGTCTTTTCCGAAAAGCGCTTCGTCCAGAAGCGCTTCCCGAGCGACACCTCCATCTACGATGCCCATGATGCGTACATCGCCCCCGGCTTCATAGATACCCACATACACGGCTTCGCGGGCTACGGCACCGAGGACCTGTCGGTCGACGCGATCATAGCGATGTCCGACCGGCTGGGATCGTATGGTGTGACCGCGTTCTGTCCGACCATCTATCCGATGGAACTGGGCGACATGGAGCGGTCCATCACCGCCTGTGTCGACGCGATGGGCAAGGAAACCGGAGCCCGCGTGATGGGCGTGCATCTGGAGGGGCCATTCATATCGCTGGCCCGGCTGGGCGTGCAGAATCCAGACTACGTCAGACCCGTCGATGTCGATGTGATGGAGCGACTGTACCGGGCTGGCCGAGGACACATCACGAACATGACCGTCGCGCCGGAGCTCAAGGGCATGCGGGAGCTGGCCCTCTACTGCATGTCGCGCAACATCGTGCTGCAGGCCGGCCATACCGATGCGACCTATGACAACATGATGGAAGGCATGCAGGCCGGCATCCTGCATTCGACGCACTTCTTCAACGCGATGAGCCGGCTGCACCATCGCGACCCAGGAGCGGTTGGGGCCATACTGATCAATCCGGAGCTTTCATGCGAGATCATAGCCGATGGCAAGCATGTGCACCCCGACCTGATACGGCTGCTGCTGCGCGACAAGCCCCAGAGCAAGGTCGTACTCGTTACCGATGCCTTGAAGCCGACCGAACAGCAACGCTGCCCCTTCTACGCGAATCGCGAAGAGGTCGTGCTCGAGGACGGCATCTTCCACCGCAAGAGCGATGGCGTCATTGCCGGCTCATGCCTGACGATGATGGGCGGTGTCCGCAATCTGGCCGGCTGGGGCATACCGGTCGAGGCGGCCGTCGAGATGGCCGCGAGCAACCCGGCCCGCATCATCGGACTCGGCAAGCGTGGACTCCTGGTGCCAGGCTACGAAGCCGACCTGGTCGTCTTTGACAAGGACTTCGCGGTGCTTGCCTCGATGGTCGGTGGCCGGTTTCTGAAGAACGGACTGGACTGATTCTGTAACGGCTCGAAGCGCGGCTCGGGGCCGCGTCTGGAAAGGATGCGCCAATGCGCCTGATCATTCGCAAGGATTACGAAGAGGTCTCCCAGTGGGCCGCGAATTTCGTGGCCCGACGCATCAACGCCGCCTCCGGGTCGACGCAGCGGTTCGTACTCGGCCTGCCGACGGGTTCATCGCCGCTGGGCATGTACGAGCGGCTCGTCGCGCTGCATCATCGTGGAGCGGTCTCGTTCCGTTCGGTGCTTACCTTCAATATGGATGAGTACGTTGGCCTGCCAGAGGCGCATCCGCAGAGCTACCACAGCTTCATGCGCGACAACCTGTTCTCGAAGGTGGACATACCCGCGGGCAACACCAATATCCTGAATGGCAACGCTCCCGATCTCGAGGCAGAATGTGCCCGCTATGAGGCGGCGATCAAGGCGGCAGGCGGCATCGATCTGTTCGTCGGCGGAGTGGGTGCGGATGGCCACATCGCCTTCAATGAGCCGGGCTCGTCACTCGCGTCGCGGACCAGGGTCAAGACGTTGACCAGCGACACGCGGCAGGCCAACTCCCGGTTCTTCGGCAACGATCCGTCTGCGGTGCCGGCGACCGCGCTGACCGTGGGCGTCGGTACCATCATGGATGCCAGGGAGGTGCTGATACTGGTTTCCGGCGCCAACAAGGCCCGGGCGCTCCGCCATGCGATAGAAGAAGGCGTCAACCACCTGTGGACCTTCTCGTGCCTGCAGCTGCACCCCAGGGTAGTCGTCGTATGCGACGAGAAGGCGACAGACGAACTGAAGGTTGGCACCGTGCGCTACTTCAACGAGATCGAGTCTCCGAATTTCGACAATACGCTGTCGTAACCGGACTACCGATTGCGTTTGATCAAGGTGTCCGCTATCATTATCTGAAACGCGCCGGGCATTCCGACGCAATCCTCAGCCTGCAGACACGGCGGTGAACCATGAAGATCCTGACCCATACCGTTAAGCCAAAGATTCCCGAAGCACTCGAGCCGCTCGAAGAGATGGCGCACAATCTGTGGATTTCATGGAACTTCGATGCGATCATGCTTTTCATACGGCTCGACTACGATGTCTGGAGCCAATCACGCCAGAATCCGGCCAAGATGCTCGGCATGGTGCCGCAAGAGCGGTTCGATGCGACTGCGGCCGATGACTCGTACCTTGCCGCGCTCGGTGAGGTATACCGCAAGTTCCAGGCCTACAAGAGTGCCACTCCGTGGTACAAGGGTGACTACAAGGATTCCGTTGCCTACTTCTCCATGGAATATGGCATGGACTCGTCGCTGCCGATCTATTCGGGCGGCCTCGGCATACTGTCGGGTGACCACATGAAGACCAGCTCGGATCTCGGGCTACCCCTGGTCGGTGTCGGCCTTCTGTACCGGCAGGGCTATTTCATCCAGCAGCTCAACGCCGATGGCTACCAGCAGGAAGAGTACCCCGAGAATGACTGGTACAACATGCCGGTCAGGCGCTGCGAGACCGCCTCCGGTGATCCGGTCAAGATAACCGTGGAGATGGCGGGAGAGCAGATCGTCGCCCAGGTGTGGGAAGTCAGGGTTGGACGTTCCTCCCTGTACCTGCTCGACACGAATATCGACGAGAACACTCCGGCCAATCGCGTCATCACGGCGACGCTCTATGGCGGCGACAAGGAGACCCGCATCAGACAGGAGATTCTGCTGGGCATCGGCGGTATCCGCGCCCTGCGCGCGGTCGGCATCAATCCAGCGGTGGCCCACATGAATGAAGGCCATGCCGCCTTCCTCGGACTGGAGCGCATACGGGAGATCATGACCGACAAGGGGCTCTCCTTTGCGCAGGCGGCCCAGGCGCTCTGGGGCACCCACATCTTCACCACCCATACCCCGGTACCGGCGGGTAACGAGCGCTTCGGCATCGACCTGATGGAGAAGTACTTCCGCGGATGGTCGGGCCAGCTCGGCATAGACTGGAAGGCCTTCCTCGCCCTGGGCCGCGAGCGGCCGAACGATGACGGCGAACCATTCTGCATGACCGTGCTTGCCCTCAAGCTGTCGGCGTATGCCAACGGCGTATCGGAACTGCATGGCCACGTGTCGCGCGACATGTGGAAGGCGATATGGCCGGGGCTGTCCACCGCCGAGGTGCCGATTGGCTTTGTGACCAACGGCGTCCACCCGCGCACGTGGATACCCTATACCCTGCTGGAGGTGCTCGACCGTTACTTCGGCCCGCGCTTCGCGGAGGAGCCGACCAACCTCGAGACCTGGGACCGCATCGACAGGATCAGTGACGACGAGCTGTGGCGCACGCACGAACGCCGGCGGGAACGCCTCGTCGTGTTCGCCCGAGACCGGCTCAAGAAGGAAATGCGCCGGATGGGCGTTTCGGAGAAGGGGCTGGCCCGTGCCGATGACGCGCTGTCTCCGTCGACCCTGACCATCAGCTTTGCCCGCCGCTTTGCGACATACAAACGCGGCAATCTGCTGCTCTCCGACCCGGATCGGCTCCTGCGGCTGCTGTCGGACAAGGACCGGCCCATACAGATCATCTTTGCCGGCAAGGCCCACCCCCATGATATGCCGGGCAAGGAGATCATCAAGGAACTCGTCCACTTCTCGCGCCGTGACGATGTGGCCGGCCGTATCGTGTTCCTCGAGGACTACGACATGACGATGGCCCGCTACATGACCAGCGGCTCCGACGTCTGGCTGAACACCCCACGCCGCCCCCTGGAGGCGTCCGGAACCAGCGGCATGAAGGCCGGCATGAATGGCGTGCTCAACTGCTCCGTGCTCGATGGATGGTGGGCAGAAGGCTATTCACCAGAGTGTGGCTGGGCGATAGGCAAGGGCGAGGAGTATGCCGATACCGAGCTGCAGGACGAGATCGAGTCGAAGGCGCTCTATGACCTGCTGGAGCGCGAAATCATACCGACGTTCTACGAGCGTGGCCGTGATGGCTTGCCGCGCGACTGGATCAAGATGATGAAGTGCTCCATCCGGAATGTTGGCAAGAATTTCTGCTTCCACAGAACACTGATGGAATACACCGACCGCTACTATCTGCCCGCGCTTGAGAATGCACGCCAGGTGCAGGCTGATGGCTACAAGAGCGCGAAGTCAGCCGCAGAATACCTGGAGCTGGCGCGCAAGGAGTGGCCCAATATTGCCGTGGAGGATGTCAGGTCATCGGCACGTCCGGTGATGGAACGCGGCGAGACGGTGCGGGTCGATGCTCGTGTCAGGCTGGGGGCACTATCCCCCGACCAGGTACTGGTCGAGCTGTACCATGGGCCTGTCTCCACGACGGGCGACATCCACGACCCGGTCCGGGTCGAGATGCAGGCGGGAGTGTCGCAGGGCGGCGCCTATGAGTACTCGATATCGATCGCCTGCGAGACGACCGGCCAGCATGGATATGCCGTTCGCGTGCTGCCCCGGCACCGGGCGCTCGTGCACCCCTTCATTCCGGGACTGGTGCGCTGGGCCTAGGCACAGCCATCGGTGTTCAGCGGCCGGACTGAACCATGCGCGCCATTCCCGCGGCTATGAGCGGGGCCGCGATCAGTGCCGCCAGGAGGAGTGCGGTCATGAGGTAGGACCGGTCGGCCGCGGCCGACCGGGCTGGAATCAGGGCAAAGCGCCTCGTGGTCGTACTCTCGGTGGCGATGAAGGCGAGCGCCGATATCGAGCGTATCAGCAGCATCGCGGCTGCGACCGCGAGCGGCACGACCGGTGCCGCCGATTGCTCCACCGCGAACAGGGCGAGAGCCAGACATGCCAGCAGGCTCCAGAACGCGGTCCGCTTCCTGTCCACGACGGCGGCCATGGGCCACGACTCCCAGAGGCCGCCTGTGTGCGGCCACCGCAGAGCTACGCGGCCGCCGCAGTGCCGTAGCGCCGCATCTTCCACGATCGCCGAAGCGGCCGCGAACGCGAGCGCCGCGACGGCCGCACCCAATACCAGCAGGCCGGATCCAGGCGCCAGGGGCAGGTCGAGCCCGGCCGTACCGGCAACCGAGACCGCCAGCCTCGATCCGCAGAGCGCGATGAATAACCCATGCTCATTGATGACCGGAGCCGGATTGGCAAGCGCCGCCACCAGGAGCACGGCCGCAAGAGCCACGGTTCTGCCATGATGCGGCGCGGCCGAGCTTTGCCCGTGCAGGCAGGCACCGAAGGTGCCGGCCAGCGAGCGGATGCCCAGGGCCAGAGCCGCCGTCACCAGCGGATACCAGAGTGCCGCCTTCACGTAATCCGTTGGTGACCACGGTACGATCGGCAGCGCGGCGACGGCGGGCAAAATCGATGCCAGTGCCGCCAGGGGCAGGGCGGTAACCAGAGGCTCAAGGGACGCGATGGCCAGCCTGTCGAATCTCCGCACCGGCAGCGACGACAGCCTCCACGCGATGTTCAGCCTGCTGCGTGAAAAGAGCAGGACCGCCGCCAGCGGGATGCAGGCCACGATCGTCAAGAGTACCGCAAGGCCATACGCGTCCGTCCGCGAGACGAGCGGCCGAAGCGTCGCCAGGAAGATATAGGCATTGGCCGCGGTCCTGATCGCGGCGAATCCCGTGAGATAGGCGGTCATGCCGCGCACCGCGCCGGCCGGCCCGTTCCTGGAGCGCAGCACATCGTCTGCCCGACGCAGGCTCCGGAGCGCTATCCTCAGTCCAGCCACGGCAAGGCTCCCGCGGTATCGATCGCCTGCGAGCTCCATGGAGGCAGGCGCTCGATCGGCCCGCTCGTGACCTTGCCAGCACTGACGAGCGCGTATCGGTCGGCTGCGGCCCTCGTGATGCCATCGTCATGGCTGGAAAACACGACGATCCTGCCCCGCTCGGCAAGGACCTTCAATATGGTCGCGAGCGCGGCGGCGCGTTCGGCATCGAGCCCGGAGAATGGTTCATCCATCAGCACGATTCTAGGCTCGCCCAGCAGGGCAAGCGCCAGAGCGAGCCGCTTGCGGTTGCCCCGTGAAGCCTCATCGGCGCTCCGTGTCCTCTGCATTGCCTCTTCCAGTTCGAAGAGGCGAATCAGGTGTTCGGCGCGCTCGGCCACCTGATCGCGCGAAAGGCCCGAAAAGCCGCCGCACAGCTTGAAGTGCCCCTGTATCGACAGGCCGTCAATCAGTGCGTCATCATCGGGAACCGCCCCGACCAGGCGCTTCCATTGCTCCGAGGTCGTGTCGACGACCCGGCCATCGTACCTGATCGATCCTGCATCCTGCTTGAGTTCTCCCCATAGCAGCCTGAGCAGGGTGGACTTGCCGGAGCCGTTCGCCCCCACGAGCGCCGTAACCGAGCCAGGCTGGAATGATGCGTCGATACCATCGAGCACGATCCTGCCGCCGAAGCCTTTCATCATACTGCTGAGTTCGAGCATGGGGCTCAGTGTGGCTTCTGGCGGTGCCGCGGTCAAGCGTCCGCCATGGCCACCCGCTCCAGGAAGGCTCCAAGGCCCAGAACAGAGAAACCACCGGGCAGCTGCCGCCCGTCTCCGTCGGGCACGACGATGTATCGTCCGGAGCGCTGCGCGTGCATGGCCCCGGGACCGGCATGGCCGGCGAGCGCGGCAGCAGCGTATGACAGGGACCGCTCGACCGAGGCCGGCCGGTGTCGCCTCGCGGCCGCGACCAGCACGGGCCTATCGCCTCTTGCCAGTACCAGATCGAGAGCGGCGCCGTCTGCGCTGGCATATCGGTACAGGCTCAGCCCGGCCGGCACGGCCTCCAGCGTCTGGCCGATGACGAATCCAGCCCACGAGGCCGACGCCAGCCGGGCGCTCGGCGCGAGCTCGCCGACCGACCGTATGCCCAGGAGCGCGTGGAGCAGGCCCGAGTCCCGTATATAGATCGCCGGAGACCTGATGACGCGGCCCACCCCGGAACCGCTGTCGCCAGGCAGCCCGCGAGGAAGCGCCGGAACCTGGAACACGATTCCTGCTCGAACCAGCATGCCGAGGTAGCGCGCGATGGTGGGCCGCGACACGCCCAGTGCCCGCGCCGCGGCGTTCTCGTTGAATGCCTGGCCGTCGGCCGCCGCGACCGCCTCCAGGAGGCCATGAATCAGGGCCGGCTCGCGCGGCATGCCCCAGGCCGCCAGTGCGCCGCCTGCCAGGTCCGCGGCATACGTCTCCAGCCATGCCGATGCGGCGTCATCGGTCGGGGCCGTGAAGGCTTCCGGGTACCCGCCCCGCAGCCACAGCCGTTTTAGCGATGCCTGACCCGCCTCGAACAGGCTCAGCGGTCCCAGGCCTGTCCAGGCAATACCGTCGTCACCTGCTCCTGCGAGTACGGCCCTGCCCAGCTCCCGCCCGACCAGCACGAAACGCGGCAGCCGGAGGGTGCCGCGCCCCGAAACGGGTGGATTGGCCGCGCGAGCCCAGGACAGCAGGCGCTGTGCATCGGCCCGCTCGGCATTGTCCAGGATGATGGGCCTGGCGGCGGACTGGCTTCCGGGCGCATCGATGATGGCACGCCCTTCCCGCAGCCGCGCGTCGACGAGCACGGCCCCTGTCGAGGCGCTTGCGGCCAGCTGCCTCGCCATCGTCGATTTGCCGCAGCGCGGCGATCCTTCAACCAGTACGATACCGTGATCGGAGAGGAATCCGCCTATTGTCCGTATGACGGTTCTGTGTATGAAAGCCATCAAGTACAAGTATAGAATTCAAATTGCGGTTATAAAAGCCATGAAGCGAAGAATTGTCACTTGCCTGCTCCGGCCCTGACTCTATAATTGAGCCGATATCAAGGGGGCCATCGTGAAGACCGGATCAACCCGCTACGACGTCTGCATCGTCGGAGCCGGAGTCAGCGGCGCCAACATCGCGCGGCGTCTGTCGGCATACGAACTCGATGTGGTACTGGTCGACAAGGAGGCCGATGTCTCGTTCGGAACCTCCAAGGCCAATTCGGGCATCGTGCATGGTGGCTTTCATCACAACAAGAAGTACCTGAAGGCCAGGCTGGAGCTGCAAGGCGCGATGATGTTCGACCGCTTGCGGCAGGAGCTGGATTTTCCGTTCAGGCGCTGTGGCATCGTCGTCGCGGCCCTGCACGAAGACGAGATGCGCGCCATCGAGCAGCTGTACATGCAGGGCGTCGACAATGGCGTGATAGGCATAGAAATGTGCTCGCGCGAGCGCATGCTCGAGCTGGAGCCCAAGCTGAACCCCGATGTGCTCGGCGGCCTCTGGGTGCCGGGCGGCGGGATCGTGGAGCCGTATCGTTTCGTGTTCTCGCTGGTGGAAAGCGCGAAGAAGAACGGCGTGGAGATACGGACCGGCTTCAAGGTGGAGCACGCGGCGCGTACCGGTGACGAGTGGACCGTCCGCGCGGCCGACGGGCGATCGCTCAAGGCACGCTACGTCGTCAACGCGGCGGGACTCTATGCCGATGATGTCTCTGCCGTCTTCGGGGCCGAGGAGTTCCATATCAAGCCGCGCAAGGGCGAGTACTACCTCCTGGACAGGCTGACCAAGGCGAGGCCGGACCGCGTCATCTTCCCGGTGCCTACGAGCGTCTCCAAGGGCATGCTCGTCATTCCGACGGTCGAGGGCACCGTGTTGATCGGCCCGACCGCGGAGGCAACAGACGACAAGTCCAATCTCGCGACGACGCGCGACCAGCTGGAGAAGATACTGTCTTCGGCCCGCAGCATGGTCCCGTCGATCTCCGAGTACGATGTGATAACCAGCTTCGCGGGGCTCCGGCCGACCCTGGACGAGGACTTCTACATCGCGCCGTCCGCCAGGGTGCCGGCATTCATCCAGGTGGCCGGCATTCAGTCTCCAGGACTGACCGCCAGTCCCGCGATAGGCGAGTACGTCAAGGATCTTCTCAAGAAGGAAGGCCTTCGCCTGAGCGAGAAGCCGAACTACGATCCATTCATTGGCAAGCGTCCACATGTCAAGGACATGACACCGTTCGAGGTAGACGAACTGGCCAAGAGCGACCCCAGCTACGCGAACATCATCTGCCGCTGCGAGAAGGTCTCGGAGGCGGAGATCGTCGAGGCGATCAAGGCCGGGCACACGACGCTCGATGGCATCAAGTACTTCACCAGGGCGCAGATGGGCCGGTGCCAGGGCGGTTTCTGCACCTATAAGATCATCAAGATCATCATGCGTGAGACCGGCCTGTCGTGGGACGAGATTACCAAGAATGGCGGCCATAGTCGCCTGTTGAAGGATGCGCTATGAACGACCTCAACTTTGACTCGGTGGTGATAGGCGGTGGCGCCGCGGGCATGGCGGCCGCGCTTGAGCTTGATGCGGCTGGCTTCTCGTGCGCCATCGTCGAGCGGGAGGAGTCGCTTGGCGGCATCCTGACCCAGTGCATCCATAACGGCTTTGGCCTCATAGAGTTCAATGAGGAGTTGTCAGGGCCAGAATTCGCTGAGCGAATAGAGGAGCGCTTGGCCGGCACCAGGATCAAGTCCTTCACGAAGACGACCGTCATCGAGATGGACGCCGGTGCCGATATCAAGACGCTGTATTGCTACTCCGGCACCTATGGTGTGATCAGGATAAGCGCGCGTGTTGTCGTGCTCGCCATGGGCTGCCGCGAACGCAACCGCGGCAACATACGCATACCCGGCGACCGGCCCGCGGGCGTCTACACCGCGGGACTGGCGCAGCGGCTCGTCAATATAGAAGGCTTCGTCCCCGGCAAGGATATCGTGATCATAGGCTCGGGAGACATCGGCCTGATCATGGCCCGGCGGATGAGCTGGGTGGGTTGCAAGGTGCATGCCGTGGTCGAGATCCTTCCGTATCCATCGGGGCTGACGCGCAACATCGTGCAGTGCCTGCACGACTTTGGCATTCCGCTGTACCTGTCGCATCTGACAACCAACATCATAGGCAAGGATCGCGTCGAAGGCGTCGAGATAACACCGATCGAGAACGGCGCCATGCAGCACGAGAAGGCGTTCACGATTCCATGTGATACCGTGCTGCTGTCGGTCGGACTCGTCCCCGAGAATGAACTGTCCAAGATGGCCGGAGTCGAGCTCAATCCAATGACCAACGGCCCGATGGTCGATTCGATGCTGATGACCAATGTTCCAGGCATATTCGCGTGCGGCAACGTCCTGCATGTCCATGATCTGGTCGACTATGTGGTGGAGGAATCCCGACGGGCCGGCGCCCACGCCTCACGCTGGCTCAAGGGGCAGCGCCCCAAGGCAGAGGCCAGAGTCAAGGCCGGCCCGAATCTGCGCTACTCGGCGCCGGGCCGCGTCGACCTGTATGCGACCAACAAGCTGTACATGCGCACGCTGATCGTCAAGAATGACGCGGTGCTCGAGGTCAAGGTCAACAACCGTGTCGTCAAGACGATCAAGAAGAATCATATCCAGCCATCAGAGATGATAGCCCTGGAGCTGGGACCAAAGGATCTGGAGACGGCGATTGGTGCTCCTGAGCCGGTGGTCGAGCTGTCGATCACCTGAACGGTCGAGCTGTCACAAGGAGACCTCCATGAGTGAAGAACTGATATGCATCACGTGCCCGCTCGGGTGCCACCTGACCGTCGAGCGGAATGCCGACAAGAGCCTGTCCGTCAGCGGCAATAGGTGCCCCCGCGGCGTCAAATACGCCAACGAGGAACTGCTTGCCCCCAAGCGCGTCGTCAGCGCGACGGCGGCGCTGGTTGGTGGGGCCGAGCTTCACGAGCTCGGAGCCGTGGCGCGGCTGCCCGTTCGCAGCAGCGCCCCCTATTCGAAGCAGGATGTGCCCGAACTGCTTGCGGCAATATATGCGCTGCGGGTGAAGATGCCTGTGCACCGTGGCGATGTCCTGATCAAGGACTTCAAGGGCAGCGGTGTCGATGTCATCGCGACCAGGACGCTGCTCAGTGCAACCTGATGGCACATCGATGTGTCGAACATGGCAGGTAAGGTGGATATAGCATGCAAAACGTAACATCGGCGGCCGCCCAGGTAATCATTGCCATCATACCGATCGTTGGCATCGTGATGGGGTGTTCGGTCGTCTTCTTCTATGTGTTGTGGCTGCATAGGGAACGGATGCTGATGATAGAGAAGGGCAGCTATACGCCCAGGCCCGTGGACATAGACATATTCAGCCTGCTTGTCGGCATCCTGCTGGTGGCCGTGGGCCTGACACTGACGATTGCCTTCATACTGTTCTCCTCGACCGGTTACGCGGTACTGGGCGGTCTGATTCCATTGTCTGTCGGCATTGGCTTTCTGGCCTTCTACATACTGCGGACCATGCGACGCGCGACATGAGTTCGTCGGGACCGGAAGCGGCCGACGAAGACATAATCGCCAGGGTCCTCGATGGCGATACCGAGGCATTCTCTGGCCTGGTTCGTCGCTATCAGCGGCGCATCGTGCGCCTCGGTTACGGCTTTCTGAAGGATGCGGATGCGGCAGAGGATTTTGCCCAGGACGTGTTCATCAAGGCGTACATTGGGCTGGCTGGTTTCAAGGGCAGGTCGAGTTTCTCAACCTGGCTTACGCGCATCGCCTACAACGCCGGCATCAATGCCAAGCGCAAGGCCGGGCGCTACGAACCCCTTGATGTCGAGCCAGAGGAAACCAGGCTCCTGTCGCCGGAGGACCAGCACATCCGTTCCGAGACCGCCCTGGCCTTGCAGGAGGCGATGAAGGCCCTGCCCGAGAAGTATGCGGTCTGTCTTGACCTGTACTTCAAGGAGGGATTGCGCTATGAGGATATTGGCGCGGTGACCGGATTCCCGGTCAACACGATCAAGTCGCATGTGTTTCGCGCCAAACGGGAGCTGCGCAGGGCGCTGTGCGCCACGGAGGACTAGATGACCTGTGAACGATTCCTGGAGCAGCTCGATGGCCTCGACAACCAGAGGCTACCCATCGACATGGTCGTGCATGCCCGAACCTGTCCTGACTGCGCGCGTGAACTCGAGACGCTCAGCGCGGCCCTCTCCTGCTACCGGCTTCCCGATGCCATGCCGTCGGTCGATCTTGTGCCGCGCATAGCGGCTCTATTGCCCTACACGCCGGCACCGAGGCGCAGCGTATCTATGCGCGACTGGTTGCTGGTCGGCTTGCTGATCGTCATTTCGATGGTCATGGTACCGATGCTCGGCGATTTCAGGGCGCTCCGTGCCGTGTATGGCACCGGCTTTACCGTGCCGGTCTTCCTGACCTATGGCGTCGCGATAACCTTGTACGCGGGCCTGTTCATCATGAGCCATCTGGATGATTTCTCCAGAAGGCTCCATGATTTCCAGGGAACCAGGACCTAAGGCCCGCCCTGCAATAGAAAGGGGCAGGCCTTGCGCCTGCCCCGATCGGTCCGTCAGTCGTCGACTATCAGACGCCTTCCTTTATGATTTCTATCTTGATGCCCTCTGACTGAGCCTCGGATTCCTTCGGAGGCACCGTTACACGAAGGATGCCGTTCCTGAATACCGCACGCACCGCCGATTGGTCGAATTTCTCGGCGGGCACATAGTACTTCTGCCTGTCGATATCTTTCAACTTCAGCCGGCGCTTGAAGTACCGTACGCCTTCCTCCGGAGCGGCATCCAGCCCGATTCTGGCCGAGAATACCATGTAGTCGCCCTGGAACGACAGGCTGATGTCCTTCTCGTCGAATCCCGAGAGCGCGAATTCGAATACCATCGAACGATCCTGCGTGAGGAATATGTTCATCGGTGGGTACGAGAAGCTTGGGTACCAGTCAGAGTTCTCGTCCTGGTCCATCCCCGTAAACCATGGAGCACCCGGATGCGGCATCCCCGGTCCATCAGCGGTGCCTTGACCAAAGTTGTCCTTCATCTGGTCGCCAAAGCTCTTGGCTGCGTCAAAAATCTCGTCGAGCATCGATCCGATGTCGACATACATGCGGTTACCCTTCATAGGTATTCCCCCTGCAGGCGGTATCTTGGCCCCTCCGTACGGAGCGGGCAGGCGTGGATCCCTGAGGCATCCACCATGGCTGCTCGGCGCACTGCGCCTGCGAACCACAAACAGAAGATACGAATGATCCCCATAAATGACAAGTCCGGATTCCTTGCGGAATCCGGACCTGGGCACCCGTCGATGCGGCGGATGTCAGCTGGCTGGCCTGCCCCCTACTTGGCTGGCGGGAACAGCAGCGGGTAGTCGGTTATCTTGCCTGCGGCTGCCCATGCTTCCGGAATGACCTTCCAGTTGTTGTCGCAGGTTACCGTGATCGGTCCGGACTGCTTCTCGAACCAGGTCAGCATGTAGTAGCGCAGATCCTTGGTCGTGCTCGAGGTGACGAGCTTCAGCTTCTGCAGGTCGGCGGCTGGCAGGCCAACGCCCTTGGTCAGGTGTCCACCACCACCCGAGCCGCGATAGGAGTTGATGGCGACCGAGTAGGTCTTGGCCATGTCAAACGGCGTGCCATCGGCCATCGACTGGATGGTGATACGGGATCCGGCTGGCTTCGACACATCGACGATGTACTTGATGCCGGCAACGCTGTCGTAGTTGTAGGCGGCGGTTGTTGTATCATAGCTGCCGTAGCGCGGATTGAAGACCAGCTTGCCATCCTTGTCCATCATGAACGAGATCAGGTGGTCGGAGGGGCCAGTCATCGTGGCGAACTGGTTGCCGTAGTCGAACTCCATGAATTTCTTGATCTGCTCGCCGGTCAGGTTCATCGTGTACAGGTAGTTCTCATACTTGTACAGGCTGAACATATCGCGGACCTTGATGGTACCGTCGGCCGTCGTCGGCAGATAGGCGGTGCTGCTCAGGGGAGCGGCAAACGATATCTGTGCGGGTTTGAGACCCATGGCGGGATCGGCGCACAGCTCGAGCTGGATACGGTTGATCAGGTCGACGAACGCAGAGTCACCGAACAGGGCCTCGTCGCTCGTGATCTTGCCGACCATCTTGCCAATGGGCCGCTCGACCCAGGCCATCATGTCGGCCCTGGCCGAATCGAACTTGGCGACGAAGGCCGGATCGGCCGCTACGCCCTTGATCGGGACGAGCGAGCCGGAGAATGACTTGGTCCATGACTTGGTCTTCTTGTTCCACTGCAGATCAAGATTGACCACGGCGACATTCTTGGCCGCGTCGAGCGGGCCGAATATCGGAACGATCGTGCCGCTGGGATCCTTGACGTCCACGTTCTTGGCCTTGGCTATCGGATCGTAACCCTTGCCTTCCCAGCCGGAGTGGTCATGGCCGACGAACACCAGGTCGAGTCCCGGTACCCGCTCGATGACGAGCTGGCTGGCGTTCTCGTTGCTCGGGGTGTCGGCATTCTGGGCGGCATAGGTATAGTCAACACCGGAGTGCAGGAGTCCGATGATCACATCGGGCTTCTCTTTCTCCTGAATGATCGGAACCCATTTCTTCGCCGTCTGGACCATGTCCAGCACGTCCATGCCCGACCAGAAGGCCTTGGGCAGCTGCTCGGTGATCTTCGGCTCGATCATGCCCAGCACCGCGATCTTGATGCCCTGGCGGGTAATGATGGCATACGGCTGGAAGTACGGCTCGGTCGTGCCTTCCTTGACGATGTTTGCGCAGATCATCGGCGCGGCGAGTTCCTTGCGGAGCTTGTCGTACACCGGGTGTCCGGCTTCGATATCGTGGTTGCCGACGCCGACTACATCGTACTTGAGGTAGTTGACGACCTGACCCCAGAGGTGCGGCACATCGGTCTTGAGGAAGTTGTAGTAGTAAACGGGAGGCTGGCCCTGAAGCGAGTCGCCGTTGTCGAGCAATACGACCTCGCCGCCGGCAGCGCGCTGCTGCGCCACGAGCGTAGCGACCTGCGCCATCGATGTATCGAGGTTCTTGCCGGTAATGAAATCATAGGGGAAGATTGCCCCGTGGACATCGCTGGTCTCCATGAAGGTAATCCGGAGCGGTGTTTCGGCAAACTTGTCGAATGGATGAGCGCACGAGGCAATCGAGAAGACGATAGCCAGTGTCGCGATCACCATGAACAAAGTCCTCAGTGACTTTCTCATAGTTCCTCCTTAAGGAAATGGGCTCTCAGATATTGAGAGGGGTACAGAGTATATACCGTCTATGAAAAAGGAGAAAGCGAAAAATGAGGAATCGGTCAGGTAGTGCCGATTGACGCGGCCTTGCATCAGGGTCGGCCGCCTCGTAGCCGGACGACCGTCGCGGCCGCCATGTCGCGCTCGGCATCGAGACCGAGTTCGGCACAGGTATCACGCAGGTTGAACCAGGCATCGTAGTAATCGACCCGCACGGATGCTGCCAGCAGGAAGAATTCGCGGGCCTCCACATAGCGGCCGCGACTGAACAGCGCGACGCCCAGATTGTTCGCAGCCTCGGGGTGCCCTGGACACAGGCCCAGTGCGCGGCGATAGTGCGTCTCGGCTTCCGCTACCTTGCCAAGGTCGAACAGGGCGAGGCCGCGGTTGCTCAGCAGATCCGCGCTCTCGCCTCCCAGGCGCAACGATTGATCGAAGGCCTCGATCGCGTCGCGGGGGCGCCCTTCGCGCAACCGGGCCAGGCCCAGGTCAAAGGCCAGATCCGGCGAGTCCGGATCGGCCTGTCGCGCGGCGATGAAGGCCCGCGCCGCCTCTTCGTACCGACCCGCCTCCAGCAGATGTATGCCCTGGTCGGCAAGGGCGCGCGCGTCCGCCATCGTTGTCTGGGCGCTAGCGCGCCATGCCGAGCATCCCTGGAAGGTAGATGCCGGCGGCCACCAGGGCGGCGGCGGGAAGCACGACCAGCACGATCACATCGATGATCCGCCCAGCCTTCCGGACGCCCGACAGGGCATTGGCCAGGAAGATGACGATGATGCCGATGGCCAGACTGAAGGCGTCATACTTCAGGAATGACACCGTGTGGGCGGCATCGTACAGCCAGCGCATGAATCCGATATCGAGGGCGTTGGAAAAATATACGAAGCTCAGCGCGTATCCGAGCAGCACGGGCGTATAGCGCTGGTCTGAACCAAAGAACACCCTCAGGAAGAGTATGATATAGAAATAGATGACCAGCGCCACCGGCGAGCCCCAGCCTCCGAACCGGCTCGAGACCAGTTCTTGCAGTTGGGGTAGCTTGAACATGGCCAGCACCGGCGGCAGCAGCAGCGCAAACGCGAACCACCCAATGACGTTGAACGCCTTCTGGCGAACGCCGCCGGAGGTTCTGTTTGAGTCCCTGTTCGAGGCCCGTGCCGCAGGTTCCGGTCTGTTCGGCACATTATTGTCGCTCATCGTATCGACTCCTTGATCACGATCAGGATAGACCCGGCAATCCAAGCTGGTGTGGCCGGTTTGATATCACGCCGTCACAGCCCATCGACAGCACGCGCGCCGCCTCCGCAGGATCATCGATGGTCCACGGGATCATCCGGCGACCGCCACACATGCGGCCCCAGGCCAGACCCAGCTTCGTGGCCTGAACCGACCGCGGTTTCAGGATATCGGCATGGCCGAGCCATCGGCCTTCCCCATGGCGAAGATAGAACGGCACCTCATCGTCGATACAATAGATGATGGCGGTTGGCACGCTCGGCTCAAGCTGTTTGAAGCGCTTGATGGCCATAGGGTTGAAGCTCGAGACGATGATGCGCTCGGCTCCAAACTTGAAGTCATGGAGCAACTTGACCAGCGCCGCCTCCAGCCCGCGATCCTGGGCATCGCCGCTCTTGATCTCGATGTCGAAGTACAGATCCTTGCCGAGCTCCTCAAACAGCTCGGACAGGAGCGGGGCCTTCTCGCCCTTGAACTGTGCGCCTTTCCACGAGCCGATATCGACATCCTGTATCTGCGCAACCGTCGATTCCTCGATGTGTACCGAGGTACCTGGGGCGACCCGGCCGGTACTGTGGTCGTGGATGACGATGAGCTTGCCATCGCTTGTCAGGTGAATATCGAGCTCGACGCCGGGAATCCCCTTTGCCTTGCCGAGCCTGAATGCGGCCATCGTGTTCTCCGGGGCTTCACTCGACAACCCGCGGTGCGCGAAGACGAGCGGCCTGTCCCGCCCTGGAAGTGGTACCAATCTGGACATGTTGATTATTCTGCCTTTCCTTCTGCCAGTTTTCGTTTGAGCGCCGCCAGCGCGTCATCGGTGCCGAGCGCGGCTATATCCGACTCGGTGGTGGCCGACGGTCCGCCGAGCGCCTCACCGGTCTCCATCTGCAACTGCGCCAGGAGCAGGTCGGCATCGACCGACCGCTCCGACGCTCCGGCCATCGGCAGCTGCTCCCTGATGCGCGCTACCTTGGCGGCAAGCTCGGCGCGCTCGGCCTCGAGCGCCGTCCTGCGCGCCGTCAGCTCGTCGACCCTGGCCCGCGCCGCGGCCTCGAGTTCGGTCGCGCCCTTGGCCGCGGCGAGCTCCAGCCGCCGCGACCAGAGCCTCAGCTCGTCGCCCAGGGCCGCAAGTTCGCCCTCGGTCGTCTTCAGCGAGGTCATGAACTCCAGCGCGTAGGCGCGGGCATCGGCGGCCGACAGGCCGCGGATGTCGGTATCGTCCATCGGCATCGGTCTACAGCTTGAAGGTGGCGCCCAGACCGATCTGGTAACCGCCATAGGAACTGAACGAGCCGCCCAGGCTGTCGGCGAGGCCGAGCATGTAGTCACCCTGGACCTCTACAAACAGCTTCATGTCTCGATTGAACAACCATGACACGTACGCTCCGCCCGAGACACCGTAGTGGGTGAACCACGGATCGTCGCTGTTCGAGGCATAATCCTCTATGATGCGCACGATGGCATTGGTTGAACCAGCGACACCGGCGCGCGCGCCCGCTTCGAGACGGCGCATGAAGATGCTGTACTGTCCTCCGACAATCACGTTGATCGGCAGCCACATCGACGAGTCGGTTATCATCTGAACCGCCGCGTATGGTCTGACATTGTAGAAGCCCCGGGTCAGCTCGGCCCTGGCGCCAATGACGAAGCTGGTGCCCATGCTGGCATCGAGATAGTTGTAGGTGTGGGCATAGAGCGCGAGATCGGCGCCGAGCCGGGGAATCTCCCGCAACTGCACGTCCTTGACCACGGGAACGCCGGAATACAGTATGGTGCCCTTCGAGCGCGTGGTGCCGACGTCCTTGATCAGGATCAAGCCAGCCTCGCGTTCGTTGGTAAGGCCTTCGAGCGTATCGCTGACGATTACCGCGTATTCATCACCCTTCTTGATGCCCATGTCCTGACCCAGCTGGATGTCCACCCCGCCGGCTCCGGATGCCAGCACGCGCGTGACATTCTGGAACTGCGATATCTTGCGGATCTCGAACTGCAGCTGCATCGGGATGCCGTTGATGGCGTCCTGAATCGACTTGAACTGGGTCTCACGGCTGGTGCCCTGGGTCTCCACATTGGCTATGCCAATCATCGTCCCGCTCGACACATCGATGAAACTGACATTGGTCTTGATGCTGGTCTGCCATTCCTTGTTGTTCACATACTGGCTGTCGAAGCTTGTCACCACCGGAACCGCGATGATGAACGCGCCGACCAGCTTGTTGAAGTCGGCCTCCGTCAGGAACGCCTCGCCAAACTGGTACTTCTCCGGTAGCACGAAGTTGGCTTCCTTGGTCTTCTTGAGAATGTCTATGAACTGAGCGACATCGCTGGTCGAGAAGCGCTGCTCCATGCCAAAGATGGTAAAGCGGCCAAGATCAAGAAACACCCGCTGAATATCGACATCAATCGTACCCAGCGTTTCCCTGGGTATGTTCCAGCCATAATAGCCAAGCGAGAAGATGGCTATCTCCTGCTTCTCGCTTACCTTGGGCTGGGCAACGGCGGGGCTGATCATAGCGGCGAGCAAGAGCGCGGCCAGCACTATCGTCAATGAACGTTTCATGTCTCCTCCTAGAATATCCATGGCACTGTAGAAACGACAGTATAGCTCATGGAAAAGCGTTTTGCGAGACCGCATCGATGCCTTGCCGCGATGCTCCGATGCGCGCTATCGTTCCACCCATGGCCGCAGGATACCTTGCTCTTGATGACGATATTGCCGCACTCGCGACTCCGCCCGGTGCCGGCGCCCTTGCCGTGGTGCGTACCGCCGGTCCGACCAGCATCGAACGGCTCGCGGCTCTGTTCTCGAGGCCCGACATCCTGCGCGGCACCCCCGGCTATGCCGCCGCCTTTGGCCGCGTCACCGGCCCCGATGGCGCGGCCATCGACGAGGTAATCGCCGTCGTATTCAGGGCGCCGGCCAGCTATACCGGACAGGATGGCGTCGACATCATGTGCCATGGCGGCCAGGCCACGGTCGACGGTCTCCTGGCGGCCCTCGATTCCGGCGGCTTCCGCCGCGCCCTGCCAGGCGAGTTCAGCTTCCGGGCCTTCCATAATGGCAAGATGGATCTGACCCGAGCGGAGGCCGTTGCCGACCTGGTCGCGGCGCGGACGGTGGCCGCGCGGACCGACGCGCTGGCCCGTCTCTCGGGTGGACTGTCGCGCGAAGTGGCCGACATACGAAAAGAACTGGTACGGCTGGCCGCGGCCTGCGCCCTGCGACTGGATTATGGCGAGGATGAGGCCCCCGAGGACCTGTCAGAAGAATTGCCGGCGATGCGGCTGGCCAGGGCGTCATGCGAGGGCCTGGCCGCGAGCTACGCGGTGGGGCGGCTGCTTCGCGATGGGGCCACCATTGCCTTGGCCGGGCGGACCAATGCGGGCAAATCGTCGCTGTTCAATCGCCTCCTCAAGGAGGAGCGGGCCATCGTGTCGCCCGTTCCCGGCACCACCCGCGACTATCTGGAAGCAGAGCTGGATCTGGGCGGATTGCCGGTCAGGCTGGTCGACACGGCCGGCGTGCGCCAGAGCCAGGATCCCGTCGAGGCAGAAGGAGTCCGCCGCTCGCTGCTCGTCGCCGGCGGCGCGGACGCCATCATCTATGTCGTCGACGCGACGCAAGGCCTCGTGGCCGAGGATGCGGAGTTTCTGGATGCCAACCCAGGTTCGGTCCGCGCGTGGAACAAGGTGGACGACGCGATGGCCATGCCGGTACCTTCGGGCTGGATCGGTGTATCGGCGGCGACCGGCTCCGGCGAGTCGGAGCTCGTCGCCGTCATCAGGCAGGTGCTGATTGGCGGGCACGAGCGCGAGCCTGCGGCGGGCGTGGCTCCCGGTGTGCGCATCGGCTCGCAGCGCCATCGTGATGCCCTGATCCGGGCTGCCTCCGCCATCGCCGATGCCGAGGCCGCGATCGAGTCGGGCGAGCCGGTCGACGTCGTCGCGATCGATATTGCCGAGGCGCTCGAGGCGCTCGGCGAGATTACCGGGGAGACCACGAGCGAGGACATCCTCGAGTCCCTCTTTTGCAACTTCTGCGTGGGGAAATAGATGGATTATGACATCATCGTCGTTGGCGGCGGACATGCCGGCATCGAGGCGGCACTTGCCGCGGCTCGGCTCGGCCGCTCAGCGCTGCTCATTACCCAGAATCCCGACACGATCGGCCGCATGTCATGCAACCCGGCCATAGGCGGGCTGTCAAAAGGCAACCTGGTGCGTGAGGTCGATGCGCTGGGCGGCGAGATGGGCCTCTTGATAGACGCGACGACCATACAGTATCGCCTGCTCAACCGCTCGCGGGGGCCAGCCGTCCAGGCGCCGCGGGCGCAGGCCGACAAGTCGGCCTACGCCGCCGCCGCGAGGACTGCTGTCGAGGGCCAGTCGGGGCTGCACGTCTACATGGATACCGTTGTGGCGCTCATCGCGTCGGCCGACGGCGCGCGCGTCGAGGGCGTTGTCACCGAACGCGGCCATCGGATAGGCGCGCGCGCCGTCGTCGTCGCGGCCGGCACCTTCATGGAAGGCCGCATCTTCATCGGTGAGTACCGTGCCGCTTCCGGCCGGCTTGGCGAATCCGCGGCCGTCGGCCTCGGCAGCTGGCTCGCGCAGGCGGGTTTCCCGGTCGGCCGGATGAAGACCGGCACGCCGGCGCGCATCAAGGCATCCAGCATCGACCTTGATGCCCTCGAGCTGCAGCGCGGTGATCCGGTGCGGGAGCCATTCTCGTTCGTCAATGACCAGGTCAGTGGGCCCGAGGTGCCATGCCGGGTGACGTGGACCAATGAACGCACGCATGCGATCATCCGGGCCAATATCGGCCGTTCGCCGCTCTTTTCCGGCGACATTACCGGCAAGGGGCCCCGTTACTGTCCGAGTATCGAGGACAAGGTCGTGAAGTTTCCGCAGCGCGACCGCCACCAGATATTCGTCGAGCCGGAAGGCCTCTATACCGACGAGATGTACCTGAACGGGTTGTCGTCATCGCTGCCGGAGGAGGTTCAGGAGGCGTTCATCAGAACGATGGATGGCTTCTCGAACGCCTTCATGGTCCGGCCTGGCTACGCGGTGGAATATTCCTATGTCGATCCGGTCGACCTGTATGCGAGTCTCGAATCGAAGCGCATGGCCGGGCTGTACCTGGCGGGGCAGACGAATGGTACGTCGGGATACGAAGAGGCGGCGGCCCAGGGAATCGTGGCCGGTGTCAACGCGTCGCTGGCCATCATCGGCGAGCCGCCGATCATCTTGTCGCGTTCCGAATCGTATATCGGGGTGTTGATTGACGATTTGGTAACCCTGGGCGCCAAGGAGCCGTACCGCATGTTCACGAGTCGCGCCGAGCGTCGTCTGTCGCTCCGTCACGATACCGCCGATCGTCGGCTTACGCCGATCGGCATGCGCATCGGGCTCGCCACGCCGGACCGCGCTGAGCGCTTCGGGCGCAAGATCGAGGCGATGGATGCAATACGCGAATTGCTGCGGGGCAGGCGCATAACGCAGGTCGATGCCGCGCGTGACGCGGCATTTACGCCGCATCTCGGTGAAGAGCTTTCACGCGCACTTCGCGATCCTCACATCGCGGAGCTGGATCTGAAGGCCATCGAGCCGGCGCTGACGCCCTACGCGGATCCATGGGTAACCGGTGTGCTGCTCGATCTACGCTATGAAGGCTATGTCGCCAAGGAAGAGCGGCTGTCCGCGCGGCTTGGCAAGCTCGATGGTGTCAGGCTGGCGGCAGATCTCGACTACGGCGCTATTCTGGGGCTGTCTTCCGAATCGGTAGAGAAGCTTCTGGCCGCGAGGCCGCTCTCGCTCGGCCAGGCATCGAGGATACCTGGCGTACGGCCTTCCGATATAGCCCTGCTGGCGATCCGGGTGGTCGGGCGCCGCTAGTCTTCCTTCTTGATGCCGCACAGGGCGGCAAGGTCGGCCTTGGCCTTGTCCAGGGCATCCTGGTACTGGTCGCGCATCTGGCCCACATTCTGCTTGTAGAATGCGGCAAAATCCGGGTCCTGCATCGGGTCGATGCGTACGGGGCGGCCCATCCTGGCGGACATCTCCTGCTCCTTCTGCTTGAGCCGCGGGGCATACTGTTTCCTGATAGCCTCTTCGACCCGCTTCGCGTCCTCCAGATACTGTTTCAGGAATCCACCCAGCTGGTCGAAGGTTGTCTGGATGCGTTTCTCGCCGAATGGAGCGGTATTGAGCACCTTGATGCCGGCGACCAGCGGAGCCAGGTCGGCGTCCGGATTGGCCACCGCACTGATCGGCAACTGGATCCTGGAAACGAACACCTCAAAGGCGCCCTCGCGGGCATGATCCTTCTTGTCCTTTGGTATGGAAGAAAACCGCGCCGCAAAGTCGATATCGGTCGGATCGGCAAGATATTCGCCGGCAAGCCGCTTGCCTTCCTGTCTGGCCTCGGTGGCCGCAAGGGCCTTGGGGTCAGCCTTGAGGTCCTTGGTCCGTTCCAGTGCTATCTCGAGAGCGCTCTTGATCATTGCCATATTTCTCTCCATCCATTGTTGAGTTGAGTCGGCCGCTGGTGTCGGCCGTCGGGGCCTGCGCCTTCAGGTCGTTGATCATGATCAGCACCTTGTCCACGATCGAAACGATGATGATCAGGCCAACCGCGTATTCCAGGCTGCTGAACAACCAGCGCGGCAGATCGGCCAGGTATCGAAGCAGTTCTATCGCATACAGGATCATGGTCGACGCGACCGTCGCCTTTCCCAGAAGCGATGTCCTGGGTGTCACCCGTTTCTTGACGGTCAGCACGGCCAGCACCATCAAGCCCTGGCCGACCAGCCTCGATACCAGCAGCCAAAGAAACCACGCCGGTATTATGTGAAAATAATAAAAGACGAACGTTATGACAAATAGCAGGGAATAGTCGCTGGCCGAATCCATCATCCGACCAACCCGCGTAACCTGCTTTTCCTTGCGTGACACATAGCCATCGAGGAAGTCGGTTGCGAAGATTATCGCGACCAGCACCGCGAGCTGAAACCGTATCGGATAGTCCTTGCTCGCAATGATGATGTACAGGATGGTAGGCAGCGTGCTTACCCGGAAGAGCGTTATCGCGTTGGCCTTGTTCACATGGTCGAGCCGCTTGCCCGACGGCTCGATCACGAAGTCGCCTCTGAATACGACGAGCATCGTCATGATCAATGCATGAAATGCCAGCGATACGATCAGAAACTGCAGCACATAGGTCCTGAAGAACCCGAATGACAGTGCGTAGGCGGAGAAGATGCAAAACTGGATTATGAGGTAGAGGCCGAGGGTGATCACGAAACTGCGTATCAGGAGTGCCAATCGATGGGTTTCGCTGTCTTGTTCCTCGATTTGTTCTGTGGCGAGCATATACATCCTTGGCGGTTGCCTTGTGGCGACCCGGGCCCCGCGCATGATACAACTTGACAGTAGCACTGTCAAATAGCCATACTCCGCGGCATGAATGTCGCTGATGCACTGACGGCGAGCCGCCTTCTCATGGCTCCGATCTTCTTTGTCGTATACATGTGGGGGACAGCGGCCGGCATGCCTCCTGTCGCCGCCGTAGTCGTACTCTGGTTCCTTTTTGTGTCGATCGAGCTGTCGGACCTGCTTGACGGCATGGCCGCAAGATCGATGAAGACCGTCAGCGCCTTCGGCAAGCTATTTGATCCCTTTGCGGACGTCTTTGCAAGGCTGACCTACTTTGTCGGCTTCGCCTATACGGGCATCATGCCCGTGTGGATCTTCCTTATCATCCTGTACAGGGAATTCGGCCAGCTGTTCCTGCGGCAGCTCCTTGCCGAACGCGGTGTCGCGATGGGGGCCCGGTCGGGTGGCAAGATCAAGGCTGTCTTCTATATGATCGCCGGTGGAGCCTCGCTCGTGCTGTGGAGCCTGCGGGCAATGCACCTGTTGCCCGCACTTGACGGTATGTTTGGGATGGTTGTCTTCGTGTTGTACTGCCTGGCGGTTACGCTCTCTGTTGGCTCGTTTCTGGACTATATTGTGCAGTTCAGGAAGATTGCCGCGCGCCACGACTAGCGCATGCGCCCCATCCAGGCGATGACCGCCGCCGAGGCGCGCGGCGTCAAATTCGTGCTCTTCGATATCGACGATACCATAACCGAATCAGGCCGATTGTTGCGGCAGTCTTACGATGCGCTGTGGGACTTGTCCGCCGCCGGACTTGTCGTGATCCCCGTGACTGGCCGGCCAGCCGGCTGGTGCGACCTGATAGCCAGGCAGTGGCCGGTGTCGGGCGTGGTCGGAGAAAATGGCGCGTTCGCCTTCCACCTGGAAGATGGATCCTTGCGGCGCATGCTGCACGCCGCCGCGCCCGATCCAGACACGGTCCGCTCGCGTCTTGCCGATCTGGGCTCCCGTGCTCTTGACGAATTTCCCGGGCTGCGCATCGCAAAGGATCAGCCCTATCGCATCTTCGATGTGGCGCTCGACTTCGCCGAAGAAGAGCCTGATCTGGGGCTCGAGCTGGCATCGCGGGTCAAGCGGTTCTGCGAGGCGAATGGAGCCGTGGCCAAGGTCAGCTCGATCCACGTCAATGCCTGGTTCGGCGACTATGACAAGCTCTCGATGGCCGAGCAGTTTCTATCAAGACGCTTTGGCTTTGATCCGATACTCGACTCGTTGGCCGTCCTGTATTTTGGCGATTCGCCGAATGATGAGCCGATGTTCAGGCGGTTCGAACTGTCATGCGGCGTGGCCAACGTCAGAGACTATGGCCATTTGCTTGAATCTGAGCCGAAATTTGTGACGCAGAGGCCTTTCGGTTACGGTTTTGCCGAAGGTGTCGACGTTTTGTTGCGTCTGCGAGAAAATGATTGAATTTGCAGGTGAATTCGGCAGGAACGTTGTTGACACG